>Ga0208754_100146_pt1 | contig 39018 bp, 41 predicted proteins | sample LakWasMet55_HOW8_2_FD_183889 | JGI IMG/M metagenome (GOLD analysis project Ga0208754, IMG submission 183889) | Freshwater sediment methanotrophic microbial communities from Lake Washington under simulated oxygen tension - Sediment Metagenome... | ecosystem: Environmental > Aquatic > Freshwater >... | reverse complement strand
GGGGGGGGGGGGGGGGGGGGCCGTACACCGTTCCGCTATCGCTACACTTCCTGTACTCCTTCATAGCAGATGCTTTTGTACTTGAAATAGCGACCAATTTTAAAAAAAAGATTATAACTAACCTAAACGCTACCTTCAGCTTCCATTTTCTTTCTTTTATCACATTTTTCAACGCAAACACAAGCGCTATTATTTACTCCACCACACGATCCTTTTATGCTGCGTCTACCGAACATAACACCTATTGCCATTATTGCGATAACAATTAACATAAAAACAAATGTCACTAAAAAATAAGTCATGATGCCACCTCGTTAATTCTATTGGCTGACGCTCGTTATCTACTCCTTGATAAACTTAATATCCGGGAAAAGTTGATTAACTGCCCACAAGCCATAATAAAAAGGGGAGCTTAAACCACTGATTTATGCTCCCCCATCTTTAATTTTGTTTAATACAAAGAGCTTATTAACGCCCTCTACCTAAGTTTCTAATCTCTCTTAATTTTCCGTTTTCAAATCGGAGGTATTGTTGAAAGCGTGAATGTCCAAAATTGTAAATCCATTCTTCAACGACAACTTCTACCTCCTCATACTGCTGTTGCCCGTAACTTAATGCGCTATTCGGATAAAACTGTATCCCGTTCGCAAGGTTGCGACTACCTCTTCTTTCGATATGGCTTTCGACAGATTCAGGATCACCGCATTTGGCATAAACATCTGCTTTTTGATCACCGGCTTTGATTAAAGTATGCTCGCATCGTAGAGCGAACGCAATATCAGAGAAAAACAAACAGGATAACGTTAAAGCCAACAATTTAATCTGCTTCATAATGCAATCCTTATTGTAAATGCGGACTCATTAAACATCTTACGATGCCAGGTTGTCACAAATTTAACCTTAGCAAATGAACCTTAGCTGAACTCCGCACAAACAAGGGATTGTCTTAATACTTAAGAAGAACGATCTATTACTTAACCGCCAAAGTCATCCAGCATAATATTCTCTGGCTCCACACCATTATCCAGCAGCATCTTAATTACTGCTGAGTTCATCATCGGAGGCCCGCATAAATAATACTCGCAATCTTCAGGTGCGGGATGGTTTTTAAGGTATTGTTCATAAAGTACATTATGAATAAATCCGGTATAACCTTCCCAGTTATCTTCGGGTAACGGATCAGATAAGCCAACATGCCAAGTAAAGTTGTCATTTTCTTTTGCCAGCATATCAAAATCGTCTACATAGAACATTTCACGTTTACTACGCGCACCATACCAGAAGGTCATTTTACGTTTGGATTTCAACCGACGTAACTGATCGAATATATGTGAACGCATCGGAGCCATACCTGCGCCCCCACCGACAAAGATCATTTCGGCATTGGTATCTTTAGCAAAGAATTCGCCATAAGGACCTGAAACAATACATTTATCACCAGGTTTCAGACTAAAAATATAAGATGACATGATACCAGGCGGTACATCTTCAGCAGCACGCGGAGGAGGTGTCGCAATTCGCACGTTAAGCATGATTTCTTTTTCTTCAGGGTAACTTGCCATCGAGTAGGCTCGCAATGCGGGCTCTTTTACATCAGAAACATAACGCCACAGATTGAATTTATCCCAATCCTCCCTGAATCTTTCCTCAACTTGAAAATCACTGTACTTTGCAATGTGTGGAGGACATTCAATTTGAATAAAACCGCCTGCGCGGTAGTTAATAGCTTCACCTTCTGGAAGTTCCAGAACGAGTTCTTTAATAAACGTAGCTACATTATGGTTGGATTTAACGGTACATTCCCATTTTTTAATGCCGAATACATCATCTTCGACTTCAATGTTCATGTTATGTTTAACAGATACCTGACAAGAGAGACGCTCGCCATGAGCGGCTTCACGCTTGGTAATATGGCTGAGTTCAGTAGGCAAAATTTCGCCGCCACCTGAATGTATCTTTACCTTGCATTGTCCGCAAGTACCACCGCCACCACAAGCCGATGAAACGAACAAGCCATTATCAGCCAAAGCCGTTAACAGCTTTGAACCCACCGGTACATGAATTTTCTTTTCATCGTTAATCAGTATCTCAACATCACCGACAGCCACTAACTTACTCTTTGCACCGATAATAACGAATACCAATGCAATCACGAAAGCTGTGAAAATAATAATCCCTAACAGAATTTCCAACATGTTTTTTTACCTTCCTAAAGCTGGATTCCAGAGAAAGCCATGAAGCCAAGCGACATCAGACCCGCAGTTATAAAGGTGATGCCCAGACCTTGTAAACCTGCTGGTATATCACTGTATTTTAGCTTTTCGCGCACACCAGCCATAACGGTAATAGCAAGAGCCCAACCTAAGCCACTTCCAATACCATAGGTGACACTTTCACCAAAGTTATAGTCCCGCTCAATCATGAATAAACTACCGCCAAGAATGGCGCAGTTTACGGTAATCAGCGGAAGAAAAACCCCCAGAGCAAAATATAACGCGGGAAAAAACTTGTCCAACACCATTTCGAGGATCTGCACCAAAGCCGCAATCATGCCAATACAGCTTAATAAGGCCAGGAAGCTTAAATCAACACCAGTGATACCAATCCAGGATAGGGCATTCTCTTGCAACAGCGCGTGATAAACCAGATTATTGGCAGGCACCGTAATCGCCTGCACAACCATTACCGCGACGCCTAACCCCATAGCTGTAGAAATCTTTTTGGATACAGCTATAAAAGTACACATTCCCAAAAAGAATGAAAGGGCGAGGTTTTCAATAAAAACCGCTTTTACAAACAAGCTAATATAGGCTTCCATTAGTGATGCCCTCCTTCACCGTGAGCTATCGCCATAATTTTATAGTCAACTTTTTCAACTTGATTAGGCTTCCATTGACGCACAGACCAAATAATCAAGCCAATAATAAAGAAGGCACTAGGGGGCAACAACATCAAGCCGTTTGGATCGTACCAGCCACCATCTTTTGCTAGTTTAAAAACTTCAATACCCAGCAATTTTCCGGAACCCAAAATTTCTCTGAAAAACGCTACTATGATTAAAATCAAGCTATAACCCAAGCCGTTACCAATACCGTCCATAAAACTTTCTATTGGTGGATTTTTCATCGCATAACCTTCAGCCCTGCCCATAACGATACAGTTGGTTATAATTAAACCAACAAATACCGATAATTGCTTGCTGACTTCATAAGCAAAGGCTTTTAATATCTGATCAACAACTATAACCAACGAAGCAATAATTGTCATTTGCACGATAATTCTAATACTTGCAGGAATATGGTTCCTGATCGCACTGATTGCAGCACTGGAAAACGCAGTTACTAAAGTCAAAGCCAACGCCATAATCAGCGATGTTGACATTTGCGAAGTGACCGCTAATGCTGAACAAATACCCAAAACTTGCAGTGTAATGGGGTTGTCATTGACTAACGGAGTAGTCAATACCTTTTTTGTTTCGCTATTTAATACTGCACTCATAAATTTAGCCCTCTTTAGCCGTTCTTACTTTACTTAAATACTTTGCGAAACCCTCTTTACCCATCCAGTATCTAACTAAATTAGTTACACCTGTACTGGTCAAAGTCGCACCAGCAAGACCATCTACTTGATATTGGGAACCTGGCTTACTGTTATCAACCACACCTTTTATCAGGCTCAATGCCGGCTCTCCCTTATCCGCATCATCTATTGTGCCTTTTTCCAAAGAGGGTTGATCGCTTTCAGCATAGACTTTCTTGCCTTTCCATAAAGCTCGCCAATTAGGGTTTACAACTTCCCCTCCTAACCCCGGAGTTTCTGCCTGATCATAAAAGTTAATGCTTTGCACGGTTTGCCCATCGGCTTCTAATGAAAGAAAACCATACAAGGTTGACCATAAACCATAACCATTAACCGGCAGAATGATCGACTTGATAACATTGCCTTCTTTTACCAAAAAAACCTTGGCTAATTTAGCTTTCACTCTGATGTGAGCAATGTCCTTATCCTTAGGAATAGCAACACTCTGGGCAGGGTCTTTTGCTGCTTTACGTTGATCATATTCATTGGCATTAACACCATCGACGTAATTGCCGGTTTCCAGATCAACCAGCTTTGCCTCGATTTTTTCTGCAAATTCAGCATCGACATCCTTGCCTTCTTCGAGCAAGCCAGCAACATCAAGAATGTTTTTCTTCATGTCCAGCTCTTTGTTATGAATTTGCAACGGTTTCAATGCAACCGCTGCAAATGAAACCAAAATTGCACAGATAAAGCAAAGGATCAGTGCAATCGCTATGGTTTTCTCCAGACTGTCGTTGCCTAAGGCAAGTATTTTATCCCGGTAAACTTTAAACTTCTCGTAATGCTCGCTCAGCTTTTCTTTATTAAGCATGACGTTTTATCCTTCTTCTGATATTGGCCTGGATGACAAAGTAGTCGATGGTAGGTGCAAACATGTTGGAAAACAAAATTGCCAGCATAATACCTTCCGGGAATGCCGGATTAACAACCCTGATTAAAACCGTCATAATGCCGACCAGACCGCCAAATAACCAGCGACCTGTGTCGGTCATGGCTGCACTAACAGGATCCGTAGCCATATAGACCATACCAAAAGCAAAACCACCCATAGTCAAGTGCCAATACCAAGGTATCGCAAACATGGGATTAGTATCGCTGCCAATAATGTTGAACAGCAATGATGTCGCTACCATACCAATAAAAACACCCGCAATGATGCGATACGACGCAACTCGAGTATAAAGCAGGAAAGCTGCACCTAATAAAATAGCCAAAGTTGAAGTTTCACCAAGGCAGCCGGGCTCAAAGCCTAAAAATGATTGAATCCAGCTATAATTAGCCGCGTAAACTGCATCAAGACCACCATTAGCCGCCAATCCTAGCGGCGTTGCCGCAGTATAACCATCAACAGCAACCCACACTGAGTCGCCCGTCATAGATGCAGGATAAGCAAAATATAAAAATGCCCGTCCGGTTAAAGCAGGATTCAGGAAATTTTTTCCTGTTCCACCAAATACTTCCTTACCTATAACAATACCGAAAGAAATGCCCAAGGCTACCTGCCATAAAGGCATATCAGGCGGCATAATCAATGTATATAACATTGAAGAAACCAGGAAACCTTCGTTGACCTCATGGCCCCGCACTGTCGCAAACAATACTTCCCAAACACCACCCACAGCCAAGGTTACGATGTATATCGGGAAAAAATACAGCGCACCATGCACAAAATTAGAAAATGGGTTCACTGTGTTGTAACCGAATATAGCCATCGGGATACTACGCCAGTTAGCTATTTTCTCTAGCCCCATAACTTCCATCGCATGATTAGCCTGATAACCTGTGTTATAAATAGCTGTCAGTACGCAGAAAAAAGTGGCTATCACCACAAAAGTCATAGTCCGTTTCAAGTCATTACCGTCACGAACATGTGTGGTACCGCGAGTTACATCAGCGGGTGTATAAATAAAAGTATCGACCATCTCATAGAGACCGTAATACTTTTCAAACCTGCCGCCTTTTGTAAAGTACGGCTCTATGCTATCTAAAATCTCTCTAGCCGACATTATCCTTCCTTCTCAATTTTAGTTAAATTCGCTCGCAGGACAGGACCGAAATCGTGCTTACCTGGGTCAACAAAAGTAAATAGGGAAACATCTTCCTCATCAAGCTCCAGACAACCCAATAATTGGGCTTGGTCTGAATCACCCACGACCAACGCTTTTAGTAGTGGTGTAGGTAAAATATCCAAAGGCATGACTGTCTCGTAAATACCAACGGGCACAATTGCCCTGTTACTACCGTTTTTATCAGTTGTTAATGGAAATTTACGACCCAGTTTACGATCAACGCTTGAGGTATAGACATTAAGTGCCGAATATTTGTCTTTGCCCGGTACGATCCAGCCAAAGAACTCACGGCTACGGCCTTCTTGTAAAACTGAAACCTGATTGCTGTAAGCACCCAAATAAGCCGCCCATTCAGTTGCATGATGACCATAAATGACAGAACCTGAAATCACACGGCTTTCAACATCGTCTGCCAACTCGCCTTCAATCAGATCATTGGTATTTGCACCAACACGGGTACGGATTAATCGTGGATTTTTGACCGTTGGGCCTGCTAACGAAACAACTCTTTCGACATTTAACTGGCCTGTGGTAAACAATGCGCCAATCGCCATCACCGCTTGGTAATCAAGATACCAGACAAATTTATCAATATTGACTGGGTCGATTAGATGGATGTGGGTACTTGGCAATCCCGCAGGATGAGGGCCTGAAAACTCAGCGACAGTAACAGGAGCGCCACTAACAGAAATATCTGCGCCCGTAGCTTTGCTGACATAGGTTTTACCATCAGTCAACTTGCTAATAATAACCAATCCGCTTATAAAATCATCACTTCGTTCTTTGATAACGATTTCCGGATTCGCAGCTAACGGGCTGGTATCAATTGCTGTTACAAAAATAGAATGTGGCTTACTGTCTACCGCGGGGATTTTACCGTATGGGCGCGTACGCAAAGTGGTCCATAAACCCGAAGCCAACAGATTTTCTTTAATTTGCTCAACTGTCAACTGGCTTAGATCAGCCTGCTGGTATTTTGCAAAAGACTCCTGTGCAGTCCCTTTCAGCTCGATAACGACAGACTGCAGTACACGCTTCGCACCGCGATTGATCGCAACAACAGTACCGGCACCCGGAGAGGTAAAATTCACACCAGGATTCTTCTTGTCGGTAAAAAGTATCTGACCAAGCTTTACGGCATCACCTTCTGCAACCAGCATTGTTGGCTTCATGCCTACATAATCCTTCCCCAGAACCGCAACGGAATTAACCTTATTACCATCCTCTATAACTTGCTTAGGATCGCCCGTTATGGGTAAATCCAAACCTTTTTTAATAATAAATTGCATTTTGAAGCCTATTCTCCAAACAAGTTGCGGCGAAACCATCATCTTATTTTAAACACAAATAAAACAAGAGGCATATTAAGATAACGTCCTCATTACACCACAGAAATGATGTTTTCTCAACTCTCAGCCGATGCCGTCCATACAAACATTTCTCTGCATATTTGGATACGACAACCTGATATAAAATTCTCAAAGATATTGTTTTCACCAAGATTCGATATTAATGCGTCGAAATAAATAAACCCTCTTTCTGAGCATCACCAAACGGGACTTATTATTAACCGCAAATATTCAATCTTTTAAGCCTAGTATTGTGCAACTGGTGAACCACAGGCCTTAATTTCTGTCGGATCAATAAATTTTCCAACTCCAACATACAATAGTACTAAAGATCAACTTTTCTTTACCAAGGAGAAGCTTTATGAAAAACCTTTTATTATCCTTCAGTTTAATATTGCTGAACGCCTGCACCAACTTGCCTCCTGAAATTAAAGATGCACCACTATTTGATATCGCTTATTCTCAGGCGAAACAGAATATTGACAAATTTAATGATGCGCCTGTACGTTGGGGAGGTATTATCGTTGAAGTGGAAAACGAACAATCAAGCAGCCTAGTGCAGATTCTGTATTATCCTCTCAGCTATTATGGACGCCCCCAGACGAGCCAAACCGCCGAAGGCCGTTTTGTCATTAAAAGCCCTGATTTTCTTGACCCTGCCGTTTATGCAAAAGGCACGGAGATAACCATAGCTGGAACTTTAAAAGGCGATATAGAACGCACCATTGGTAAAAAAACCATTCGCTTACCTCTTATCTTAGCCAGCGCTATCCATTTATGGCCTAAATATGAAAACAACAATTACTACAATGGTTATGGCGGATACGGCGGCTTTGGCTATCCTTATTATGGTTATTACCGTAATCCCTATTACTGGGGTGGATACTACCGACCCTATCCATGGTAGCCTAGCCATGCCAAAACACTAAACCTGTCACTTACATTTACCAGAAAAAACAATGCAACATAAACCAGCAACCACCCGTGAAAAAATCCATGACATTATTGAACAACGCTGGAGCCCCAGAGCCATTGACCCTGATAAAGCTGTCAGTAACCAGCAATTATACTCAATACTGGAAGCCGCCCGCTGGGCTCCCTCCTGTTTTAACGACCAGCCGTGGCGTTATATTGTTTGCGTTAAACACAACAATGAAATTAGCTGGCAAAACATATTAAATTGCCTGGTGGAAAAAAACAGGCAGTGGGCTAAAAACGCACCTGTTTTAATAATCGCTGTAGCTATGAACAATTTCAGACACAACGGCAAGCCCAATCGCTGGGCAATTTACGATACCGGAGCAGCCAGCACCAGTCTCTGCTTGCAAGCAACAGCATTAGGACTAGCCACACACCAAATGGGCGGATTCGACGAGCAAAAAATACGCAAAGTATTTGAACTGCCAAGCGACTGCACGGCGATGTCTGTCATTGCCGTCGGTTATCAAGCCGATATTGATAGCCTTGACGATGACTTTAAAGACGCCGAACAGGCAGAACGTTCACGCTTACCCTTGAAACAGGGATTTTTTTCAGGTCGATGGGATTCTTCATTCGATTGAGATAGTGCAAGCAATGACTTGGAGCATCATACTCGGTGCTTCAAGTCGCCATCTTCTTGTTTAAAGCTATCAAAATCACCAAATATTATTCAACTAGAATAAACCATCATATCTATTTATTGGATTTTATAATCTAATAATATCGCTTTATTAAATCATTATTTTCTTTAAGATTGACCCTAGTAAGAAATCAGCTCAGTAAAAAACGATAGCGCAGGACCGCGATAAGCTGAGTCAGAATTTGGCAAATTAGGAAAAGTTTTATATCAAAACGTGCCAAAGTTACATCTTAACCAGAGCTGTTTCTACTCTAAAAATGCCCACTGCACTATAAAACATACTGAATAACAACCTCACCTCTACTGACACAAGCTGTGGATTTAATTAATGTCTGAATTAGATAAAACAACTAGTAACGCGCGGGTGGATGAAATTGCAAGCCATATCGCAAGCATTATAGATGGAATTCAATTTGGTTCAGTTGAGATTGTAATCCACGATGGGAAAATTGTTCAGATTGAACGAAGAGAAAAATTACGGCTGGATGCGAAAGGTTCCAGAAAAAAAACACCTCTATGATTATGTTTCATAGACTGACATTTTATCTTTCTTGCCCGCGCCACAAGCTTTCAAGCAAATGCACTATAGCACCATAAATAACCCTTATGAAACAGCCACACTTGTTTCGATTAATTGCTCAGAGCATCCACGGTCACACTTATGACTAATTTTAGAAATGACACCATCGTTATCGACACCCCATCGGCGGATAACGATCCGCTAATTACCTTTACTGAACCGGATTCTCTAGCATTATCAATCCGCGCTTCTGCACTGGTATTCGTCGATCCGGTCTCTAAAGCATTGCTTGAATATACCGAACGTATTGCGCCCAGCGAAGCAACCGTGTTAATTATCGGGGAAACCGGGACCGGCAAGGAACTGATTGCCCGCCACATACATTCATTAAGCAACCGTCATGAAGGGCCGTTTGTCGCGGTCAATTGCGGAGCGTTCTCTGAATCACTCGTAGAAAGCGAATTATTCGGTCATGAAAGAGGCGCGTTTACTGGCGCTGTAAATGCACGACAAGGCTGGTTTGAAGCCGCTAACGGCGGCACTTTGTTTTTGGACGAAATCGGCGATTTACCGCTATCAGTACAGGTCAAACTGTTACGGGTTTTACAAGAGCGCGAGGTTGTCCGTATTGGCGCGCGACATACCATACCGATCGATGTACGGCTTATTGCTGCAACTAATATCGACCTTGCAGCATCAGTGCGAGCAGGACGTTTTCGCGAAGATCTTTATTATCGTTTGAATGTAGCGCAACTCAATTTACTGCCTTTGCGCGAACGTCCAGGTGATATTTTGCCTCTGGTACGCCACTTCATGCGCCGTTATGGAAAGCGTTTGTCACTGGCAACAACAAAATTATCTTACGATGCCGAACAAAAACTACTCAACTACCCTTGGCCTGGCAATATTCGCGAACTGGAAAATGCAATCCATCATGCCCTGTTAATTTCCCAAACCGGCGAAATTAAAGCCAAAGACTTGCAAAAAATGCATTACCAGTTATCCCAGGATTTATCATCAAGCCCGGGCAATGTTACGACAGGACTATTGGCATTAGAAAATGTTTTAAATAACCTCTACGAAAATCCATCAGCAAATCTGTTCGATAGAATAGAGGAAACCGTTATCCAATCTGCTTACGCTTATTGTGAAAACAATCAAGTCCAAACAGCCAAGTTACTTGGTATTAGCCGAAATATCCTGCGACACCGTTTACAACGTTTTGGCTTGTTACCATCATAATTGCTCTGGACGTTAATATCGGAAATAGGCAAATTAGAACAAGAATTACCTTCTCCCCGACATCTCATTACCGAGGAAAGATCCTGCTGCTGCACCAACTCCCGTAGCAATAGGATCGCCCCCACCCAATTGATAACCGAAAACGCTACCGATAACACCACCCGCTAATCCCTGGGTAGAGCGTGGATCCTGGTAATATCCACGCGGCTCCTGATAGTAATATCTGGGGCCTGGCTGCGGGTAATAAATCACCTCTTCCCGGTAATAAGGCTGATGATGTCCCCAACCATGTCCATGATGGCCTCTCCAGCCATGCCCTTCATGATACTCCCTACCCCCGTGGTCCCAACCATGATGGTCATGAGCGTAAGACGTCGGTACATATAAAAGAGAAACCGCAATTAATTGCACAACTAAAAGTATCTTGTTCATAAAACCATCCTAAGTTAAGTGATTATCGTTGAAATAGCCAACAAACTTGGGTTTATTAACTTTCAACTTGGAGAAATCATAAAGCTCTTAACCTTAATGACGGCTTAACAAAATTCCTGAAGTTTTGTAAACCCGATTTATGCCCAAATTGCTTATAAATACATTGCAACTGACCTATTCATTTTCTGCCACATCAATACCATAAGGCCACTGCCAATTCTGAATTTCCGGCATGTCTTCACCATGCTTGTAGATATATTGCTTATGATCTATCAGCCTATTGCGCAAAGCCTGCTTGAGATAGACCGCACTGTTTTTCAATCGGGACACACGCTCGATAACATCGATAGCCAGATGAAACCTGTCCATGTCGTTCATTACCACCATATCAAAAGGCGTAGAGGTCGTGCCTTCTTCTTTATAGCCGCGCACATGCAGGTTGCTGTGGTTAGTACGTCGATAAGTCAGGCGATGGATCAGCCAGGGATAACCATGATAGGCAAAAATAACGGGTTTATCCGTAGTAAACAGCTGGTCGAAATCACGATCCGGTAAGCCGTTAGGATGCTCGCTGGTTGGCTGCAATTTCATCAGGTTAACAACATTAATTACCCGAATCTTCAGATCAGGTACAGACTGCCGCAAAATATCAACCGCAGCCAGCGTTTCCAAAGTCGGCACATCGCCTGCACAAGCCATAACCACATCTGGTTCTTCACCGTAATCATTGCTCGCCCACTCCCATACACTGATTCCAGCTTCACAATGCTTGGCTGCCGCATCGATTGTCAGCCATTGCGGTGACGGCTGTTTGCCGGCGACAATCACATTGACGTAATTCCGGCTACGCAACACATGGTCGGTTACTGACAGCAAAGTATTGGCATCAGGCGGAAGGAATACGCGGATAACCTCAGCTTTTTTATTAACGACATGATCTATGAAGCCTGGATCCTGGTGGGAAAAACCGTTGTGATCCTGCCGCCAGACATGGGAGGTCAACAAATAATTCAAGGAAGCTACTGGCCTGCGCCAGGGAATACGATTGCAGGTTTTCAGCCATTTGGCATGTTGGTTGAACATCGAATCGACAATATGAATAAAGGCTTCATAGCACGAGAAAAAGCCATGCCGTCCGGTCAGCAAATAGCCTTCCAACCAACCCTGGCAGGTATGCTCGCTCAGTATCTCCATAACCCGCCCATCCTGGGAAAGATCGGTATCTTCGGGTAATATTCTTTCCATCCAAACCCGTGAGGTCACCTCGAAAAGCGCATCCCAACGGTTAGATGCAGTTTCATCAGGGCCGAAAATACGGAAGTTGCGTTGATCCAGGTTGCTCTTCATCACATCGCGTAAAAACCGCCCCATAATCCTTGTGGCTTCTGCTTCAACTGCTCCGGGTCTCGGTACGTCAATGCCATAATTACGAAAATCAGGCAACCGTAACTCCCGTAATAGCAACCCGCCATTCGTATTAGGATTATCGCTCATGCGTCGATTACCTTGTGGCGCGAGTTCAAGAATTTCCGGTATCGGTACGCCTTGCTCATCAAACAACTCTTCCGGTCGGTAGCTTTTCATCCACTGTTCAAGCAATGCAATATGCTCCGGTTTCTCCGCCAGATTCGCCAAAGGTACTTGATGGGAGCGCCAAAAACCCTCGGTCTTCTTGCCGTCAACGCTTTTAGGCCCCGTCCAGCCCTTGGGCGTGCGCATGATTATCATTGGCCAGGTAGGCCTCACCATTGGCTCACCGCTACGCGCCTGACGTTGAATACTCTGGATTTCCTCCAGACACTGGTCGAGCACACTGGCCATGCGCGGGTGGACAATATCGGGATCGCTACCCTCAACAATATAAGGCCGATAGCCGTAACCTTCAAACAGACTGATTAGCTCATCTTCATCGATGCGGGCAAGGATGGTGGGATTGGCGATTTTATAGCCGTTGAGATGCAGAATCGGCAATACCGCCCCGTCCCGTTCAGGATTAAGGAACTTATTCGAATGCCAGGCGGCGGCCATCGGCCCGGTCTCCGCTTCACCATCACCAACGACACAACAGGCAATCAAGCCAGGATTGTCAAAAACTGCGCCATAAGCATGGGACAGGGCATAGCCCAATTCCCCACCTTCGTGGATTGAACCGGGGGTTTCCGGCGCAACGTGACTAGGTACGCCGCCCGGAAAAGAGAATTGCCTGAACAAGGCCTTCATACCATCCTTATCCAGTGAAATGTTTGGGTAATACTCGCTGTAAGTACCTTCCAGCCAACTATTAGCCAACATCGCCGGACCGCCATGACCTGGGCCGCAGATAAAAATCATGTCCAGGTCATGCGTTTTTATCAAGCGGTTTAAATGTACATTGATAAAATTCAGGCCGGGGGTTGTACCCCAATGCCCCAATAAACGCGGCTTAATGTGTTCCAGCGCCAGCGGCCTTTTAAGCAAAGGGTTGTCGAGCAGGTATATCTGCCCAACAGCAAGATAATTCGCCGCTCGCCAATAGGCATCCATGCGTTTCAGCAAATCAGCACTTACAAAAAAATCTTCCATCATTCATTCCCCTTAACTTAAATTATTGGCAGTTATCCCGAAAAAGCGAGAATTTGCCTGGCGATTTCCCGCTCTTCTTCGGCATGTATCACCAGAATTCGGGAATAGCTGCTGGGCTGGCTAATATCACAGTTTTTATCAGCTTCAAGCCGATTAGCTGCCGGATCTATCGAAAATCCCAGCTTGTCCATATCTTGTAAAATCTTGTGGCGGATTATAGGCGCATGTTCGCCAATACCACCAGTAAATATCAACGCTGAAACATCGCCCAGTACAGCGCAATATGCACCAATATATTTTCTGATCCGGTAACAGAACATCTCAACCGCAAGCACGGCTGATTGATCGCCCTGCCCTGCCTTCTCCAAGACCTCGCGCATATCCGCCGCGCCACAAATGCCGAATAAACCGCTTTCGTGGTTCAGCAAATGATTCAACTGTTCCAACGACAATCCCTGCTGTTGCAAGGTAATCGCGATCATAGGGTCCAAATCACCGCAACGACTGGCCATAATCAAACCTTCCGTCGGCGAGAAACCCATCGACGTATCTATGCTGATACCGCCGCGAATAGCCGTAACACTCGCCCCGCCGCCAAGATGTAAAACAATAAGATTTAACGACGCCTGCTCGCGCCCTAATAATTCCGCCGCCGCCCATAAACTATACTGGCAGGAAATGCCGTGAAATCCATAGCGGTAAAAATCCACATCGTGGGACAAATTTTGAGGAATAGCATAACGACCGGCATAATCAGGAATGCGGCGATGAAAAGCCGTATCGAACACCGCAAATTGGGCAACTTCGGGAAAAACCTCAGCCGCCATAGCAATACCCAGACGATTAAGCGGATTATGCAGCGGCGCGTAATTATCGAGCTGTGCAATACTTTTCAGCACGTTCTGGTTGATTGCAGCTACTCCATCAAAAACCCTGCCGCCATGCACAACGCGATGGCCTATTGCTGAAAGCTGCAAGCCTTTTGTGATAACAAGCTGTCGCCATATTTCCAGCATAGCCGCCAACGCCGCTTTGGCATCCTGGGATGAAGCGATACGTTGCACAATTTCATCGCCATTAATGTTTCGGCCATTGATAAGCGTGTCTTTTGCTGTTCCGTAATCTGCGTTCAATAGCGCCTTGACCCTTAAGTCGGCATCGAATAAGCGGGTTTTTACCGTAGCACTGCCTACATTAACGACCAGAATCAAGCTACTTGAACCAAAACATTCTTGCATAAATAACCATTATCCGACGCTAATATGACAAATTAATGCCGAATTGAAATTATCGACTACGCTTTTCTCAGGAAAAAAACTTGCCCACGTTAATCAATGTCTTGTAAATTCCCCACGCCAGCGGAATAGAAACCGCCGCCCAGGCCAAGCACACTATTGCCGGATTAACAGCATTATAACTACCCGCAGGCTGTCCGGCTTCAGCAGCCTGCACTTGCACATCGGCAATGCCTTTTTCTTGTTCCAGTTCAACATCATCCATAAACCACTTATCTGCCACAGGCCGGATCAGCAAATTGCAAATCAGGCCAAGAAACAACATAGCCGCCAGAATCAGCATGGTCTGGTTATAAACCTGCTCGCGGGGAATACCCAGATTCAACTGGTATTCGCGCATATAATTGACAATCACCGGCCCCAGAATACCCGCCACCGCCCAGGCGGTCAGCAAACGGCCATGAATCGCGCCCACCATTTGCGTACCGAACAAATCCGCCAGATAAGCCGGGACAGTGGCAAAACCGCCGCCGTACATGCTCAGGATCACGCAAAACGCGGCAACAAATAACAGCTTGTTACCGGCAATGGCGCTACCTGGAATGCTAATGTACAGCAAAGCGCCCAGCACAAAAAAGACAATATAAGTCATCTTGCGCCCCAGTTTGTCTGACAGACTCGCCCAAAAAAACCGTCCACCGATATTGAACAGGCTCAATAAAGCGGTAAAGCCAGCGGCGACAGCGGCAATTGCAGTAAGTTGAGTTTTATCAAGTTCATTATAGGTTTTGGCAACGCCAATCAACTGACCGCCAAAAACCTCCTGCAACATCGGCGAGGACATGCCAATCACGCCAATCCCGGCACTCACGTTCATGCACAAAACGCCCCACACCAGCCAAAACTGCTTGATCTTAAAAACATTTTTTACATGCACATGATGCTTGGTAATCATTTTATTGTGCAACTGCTTCACCGGTGGCGTCCAGCCTGCGGGCACCCAATCATTCGGCGGCAAACGGTAAGACAAGGCACCGGACATCATAAACAGGAAATAAATAGCCGCCATCACGATAAAAGTCTGCATGACACCGGCATCGGTTGCCGTAGCAAAAACCTTCATCAATTCTGTCGCCAACGGCGAGCCGATCATCGCACCGCCGCCAAAACCCATAATCGCCATCCCGGTAGCCATCCCGCGCCGGTCAGGAAACCATTTAATCAGTGTCGACACCGGTGAAATGTAACCAAGACCCAAACCGATACCGCCGATCACCCCAGAGCCTAACAGCATTATCCAGAACTGGTGCAAATAAATGCCCAATGCTGACAATAACATACCGCCACACCAGCAAATCGCACTGACCACACCCGCCTTGCGCGGCCCGACAGATTCCAGCCAGCCGCCCCACAAAGCCGCCGATGAACCCAGAAACACAAAAAACAGCGTATACATCCAGCCCAACGTCGAAATCTTCCAGTCGCAAGTCGTGATAAAGAGTTCCTGCAAAAAACCAACCTCAGGCCCGCATTTGATACTTTCCTTAATTCCTATCGCTTTCGATAACGGCAGCCAGAAAACCGAAAAACCATACGCCATGCCGATACACAAATGAATCGCCAAAGCGGCGGGAGGTAACAGCCAGCGGTTAAATCCGGGTTTGGCGATAATGCGTTGTTTGCTTAAAAAAGTAGGCACAGTGTTAGTCATAGTCGCTATTGGTTGTTATCGGTATTGGTTTTAATTATATACCTGACCGCCTGTTTTTAAAGTAAGCCAACCCGCAAGTAATTTTTATTAATCACTTTGTTTTTGAATGCTAAAATCAGCCTTAGTGATTCGCCCATGTTATTAAATACGGAATTCTTCGTGGCGTTTGTCCTACGCACAATATAAACCGATACATCACTGATTACTGAGACTCCCTCATGAACGCCCTAACAGCCCCAAACTATTACACAGCAGCAGACTACCTGGCGGCAGAAGAAATCGCCGAATTTAAAAGCGAATACTTCGCAGGGGAGGTTTTTCCAATGGCAGGCGGCACGATCAACCACAATCAAATCGTCATCAATCTGTGCATAATATTTGGCATGGCGTTTAAGAAAAAAGACTACCGTGTCTTTGCCGGCGACATAAAACTACAAACCCCCAACACCGAATCCTTCACCTACCCCGATATTCTGGTAATAAAAGGCCAGCCTGGCTACTGGCAAGAGCGCCGTGACACCGTATGCAACGCCCAACTACTGGTTGAAGTCCTGTCCGACAGCACCAAGGATTACGACCGTGGCGGTAAGTTTGAAATCTACCGCCACCTGCCCGGCTTGCTGGATTACATCCTGGTCAGCCAGGATAAAATCCATGTCGAACATTTTGTCAAGCAAGCGCCCAACCAATGGCTATTAACCGAGTACAGCACCATTACCGATGTATTAGAAATTACCCAACTCGGTGAAACCCTGACCTTGGCCGATATTTACGATAAAGTCGATTTTAGTGCTTGAATAGCATGATGCTCATTCTTTCGTTCTTGATTCTTAGGAATGCCAATAATGGCAAGGGTGGAGCTGGAAAGAGACCATTTTAAACATTGGCATTCGTATCTAATCCCTCAACAGTTTGAGCCACAAAAATGAAATTTATGTTTTATTTGCTTTTTCTATTGCTGGTTACTACTTGGATTACGAGAAAATATACTAAAAGACCTGATGTTCTGACCAAAAAAATCGAAAACTCAAGTTGCTCTGCAAATGCAACAGCTCATATCAAAGAGCAAAGAAAGCATGATGATTTTCAAAGTCGAACTATCAAGTCTTCCTTTAAGATTCAGTTGACGAAATTCTTTTCAATCGTTAAGTCGTTTTTAAAGAGTCTTATAATAATTCTGGTGACAATTTTGATACTAATATTGATATTTAAATATTCACCTATCATATTAAAAATACTATATTTTATCTTGAATTTGATATGGCACCTGGTTAGCGGATTACTGCATTTTTTGGGGTTGCTATGCCATCTGGTTAGCGAATTACTAAATTACATATTTGAGCCAATAGAACAACCACCTGAGCAAGAGAAAATCACCGACGCTTAACCAGCCAATAGCTATGGGTACTTTATGACAAAATCCGAATTTAAATACAAACCCAGCATTATAACCAGCCTCTGGTTGCTTTTATTCATATCATTTTCATCCGTGGCTGGTGATAAACGCATTTATAAAACAGATTCTTACGGCAATATCCAATACCACAAGCCTTCGTACACCCTGCAAAGCAATGGCAGAGTTATCGAGACAGATCGCTACGGTAATAAGCTATACCAAAAACAGCAATACCAAATAAAAAGCGATACAATCTATGAGACTGATTCACTTGGAAATATTCAGTACCAGAAGCCACATAGCAAAATTAAATAAAGGTCTTTTTTAGTTAAAAATAGGAAATGTTTTTATGAATGAACAATTAATAACAAAAGATTTGGCAAAAATTGACCTGCTTTTGTGGCAAGCTGAAGCCGAAGCCGTTGATAGCAGCGATTTATATATTTGGCTTCGGGAAAGTGGATTGCAGCCTGAAGTTGCAATAAGGCTCAAAGACTTGATAGGCCTTACCGAAAGAGTCGCCGATAAAATAATAAATATTGGCAAAATAGTTTTGATTAAAATCATCGAATTTATCAAAGCCCATCCAAACCTTGCAACAGGCATTGCACTGGGTGCGGCCATTAGCACTCTTGTTTACTCTATCCCACTCATTGGCACGTTATTAAGCCCAATTGCTCTAGCGCTTGGTATAAGCGTTGGGGCTGTCATGGGGCATCGAATGGATAAAGCTCAAGAAGGTTATATCGCAAGCCATAACTTGAACACAACGACAGCAATTCAAGATGTTATTGAAATAGCAAGAGAGTTTTTCAAGTTACTGATAGACGTGTTTAATACCTTAACTGATAAAACTCAAGATTGATGCGTCTGATATGTCAAACAATAAGAAAATAACAAAACGCCAACTCATGAACATGATTGAAGAATTGGAAAATAATCCCAAGGATAAAATACGGGTTTTAGCTCAATCAGGCATTACTGCCGGTGGTGTTGCTTTGGGTGCGGCTGCGGCTGGAACTTTGGCGAGTGCTGCGGGCGCGTCGTCCATTTTGGGTCTTACAACTGCCGCTGGCTGGCTTGGAATAAGCCTTACCGCAGCCACACCGATTGGATGGGTCGTTGGTTGTGCCGCCGTAGCCGGGGCTACTGCTTATGGCATATCAACCTGGATACACGGAGGCGGATTATCCGAAGGCCGCAAATTGGAGCTCTTGCAAAAATATCGCGAGGATTACCGAAAAATTGAGGCTAAAGAAAGAGCTGGAGATATTTCTGAGACGGGTAGAACAAATTTTATACTTTCGCTGAAAGAGCTGATTGACAAGGATATTATGCCACCTGACAAAGCATTTAGTTTAATAACCCATGTAGAACAGGGACGCATACCGCTCTCACAGGCATCATCTTTGATACAAGACCTACTTCGTTGATTTACATTATATTTAGTCGGCTCATAGTTAGGGCTAATTAAACATATTTTTCACCAACACCATCGGTTTAAATAGCTCAGATGCATAACAACGATCAACTAATTGATTCCGCTCAAACTATCGAGCAACATCGGCAGAATTTAAATCAGATAGTTGATACTCACTTTAACGAGGCAAAAGAACGGATCATTCCCGTTTATACAAAATATTTTTCCTCTCCTGGTGTTGTATTTAATCGTCATTGGAGAAATCGTAGTGATATACCCAAAGAACTGGCTACATTACCGCGTACAGCATGGGCTTTAGTTAAGGGAATAGTAACCAGCAAGACGAGACAACCTGACAATAAAGCTGATTCTATTTCCTTATCAGGCAAGCAAGTTGAGTTGTATAACGCGATTGAAGTTGATTTGCTTGATATAAAAGGATTGGATAGAAAACTTCAGGGTTATGTAATGCAATACCAATCAAAATTCGAGTCAACGCTAGGAGATTTACTCGACGGATTGCCTATAAATCAACGCGAAGAAGTTGAAGCACAACTATCTCATCATATTGAACGCATGTCTCTTCCTGTTGAAGGTGCTCGGGAAACATTGATGTTCTTATTAACAGGCTTAATTGGTAAAGGGCTGGGGGCAAGTGGGTTTGGTAGTAGCATAGCTACTGGACAAACGGCTGCAACAGCGATTTATACGAGCAATTTGTCCTGGTGGGGCGGATTATGGGTAGGTCTAACCGGAGTGCCTGGTTGGGTAGGTTTAGCAGGTGCGACAAGTGGATTATTGGCAACACTAATAATCGCACCTTTATTTGCGCCTTTGTTAGAGATTGGCATCAATCGCTTTCGTAGTGAAAAAATGCTGCGTGAAATCATTGAGCAGGTCAGAACCCGTGTCATCAAACCGCCAAGCGATTCAGTTGACGTGCTAGGCAGGCTTGCGATTTATCTGCAACTGCTTCCCGATATTATTACTTTTGCAGCCAAGCTCAAGCCGTGATTTATGAATTTAGCTTTTTTACAAACGGATTTCTGCAAAAATTGACATAGCATGACAATCAAGACCCTCTACTCGCTTTCTGTCAGTTCAATTTTGTCAACGTAAGCTTTGAAAAAGTTATGACCAGCCAGTCGGGCATGCTGTTTATACCTGATATTTCGATGCTTCAATATGTCAATAGATTGCAGTTTTGCTACTGCCATTTTAGTATCGCCTACTGTTGGCAGGCGAAGCAGTCGCCTGACATACGCTTGACTAACAATCAATACAGGAGAATGTTATATGCCAACAGTCAAAGAAAGAGTTGCTGAAATCGTTCAAGCCCAACCTGACGACAGCAGCTTCGATGAGATTTTGCGGGAGCTTGCCTTTTCGGGGATGGTAGACCGGGGTTTAGAGGATTCTCGCCAAGGCCGAATCATCTCTAACGAAGAAATGGAACATCGAATTCGCACATGGCGGAAATAAATCGGACTGCGGAAGCCAAGCGGTGGTTGCGGGATATTTATGACTATATCGCATAAAACAAACTCCACGCCGCAACTAAAACAATAAGAAATAAAACACCATACGACAATCAAGCACTCAGCCGGCTCAACGGCAACCCCAGCACAAACAAAGCCCCCTGCCCGCTTTCCGCCAGTTCAATTTTGCCGCCGTAAGCTTTTAACAGAGAAAGGGCTATTTCCAGCCCCAAACCAGTACCGCCGTTATTCCTGCGCGTAGTAAAAAACGGGATGAAAATCTTGTTGCGATTGGCGGGTGAAATGCCGGTGCCATTGTCATGCACACTGAGTTTTAAGGTGTTTTCGTTGAGTCTGGCTGTGATTTCCACGCAGCTTGCCTTGTGCTGCAAGCTGTTTTCGAAAAGATTGCTGAGCACTGTGTCCAGCGCATCAGGCGCGATTGCCAGCGGTTTATCGGGCAGGCTCGTGAAATGCAGTTGCAGGCCGCGTTCTGCATAACGGTTTTGCAGTGCAGCGATAACGGCAGGCAAACAGCTCTCCTGGCGGCTCGGCTCCAGCGCATCTGCCCTGGCAAGTTCCAGCAGGCGTGTAACCAGTTGCCTAAGGCGCTGGGTATCGGCGAGCAGGTTGTCGATAAAACGCTGGCGCTGCTCGCTCGGCATCGTATCCAGATGATCCTGTAGCAATTCCAGAGCACCCTGCATCGAGGTTAACGGGGTTTTGAATTCATGCGAAACATGGCTTGCAAAGCGGCGGATGTAATCGGTGCGTTCCGCCAAAGTGTGCGACATGCTGGCAAAACTTTGCGACAACTGGGCGATTTCGTAAGTAACAGGATTTTTCAGCGGTTCGACCCATTTTTGCTCACCCAGTTTGATACGTTCTGTCTGTTGTATCAGCTCACGTATAGGCCGTGAAATCGTGGCCGACACCAGCAAGACCAGTAAAACTACCAGCACCAGCACACCGAAAATAGCGACAAATACTTTTTTCCTGACCGCAAACAAATGCTTGAGGATGTTGTCCGGCGTCCGCGAAAGGTAGATGACCCCTTGCAAATGCCGGTTTTCTATCACCGGAAAGGCAACAAAGACACGGATATGCGTGCCCCGACTCATTGAATATAAAGGCGGCGGTGGTTCATCGGAGATGCGCTGGCGGATCGCTCCGGCATAGTCGCCTTGCAGCGCACGTTGGATTTCGGGAATATCGGCCAGCGATAAACCAACCTCTTCGCGTCCGGAGATTACTGTTCCGTTCATATCCAGCAAACGGATACCGGACAAGGTTATGTGTTGGGTGTCCGTCAGTACCGGTCGCATTAATAGGCCGATTTTTTGTGCAAACTGATCTGCGGGAAACTTTGCAGGCTGCGCGTCAGGACGTGGCGGTTGAATCGGGTTAATCAAACTTAATAACGGCGTGATCGGTTCGTAATCGCTGTCGGCTGGCGCTAGTGCGGGTAGCAACTTCCCGTAAGTGCGGTCGTCATGAGGCAGATTGCGCACCAATTGGCGGAAAGCCGCCGACAGTACCGCAGATTGCGAGATGAGTTCCCGCTCGGTTTGCTGCACCAGTTCATTTTCATAAATACGAAAGAAATACAGCCCACCCAGCGGTAATCCCAGCACCATCAGCATGACAACCAGCAAAATATTCCTGAGCCGAAACAGGCGGCGAGTTAGAAACGGCGGCTGCGCATTTATTGGCATGGGGCAAGCTTGTAACCGACGCCATGCACCGTTTCTATCAGCGCATCACAACCCAGGTCGGTAAATTTCTGGCGAATGTGGCGGATATGGCTGTCGATAGTGCGGTCACTGACATAAACATGATTGGCATAGGCGCTACGCATAATCGTGTCGCGGCTGAACACACGGTTGGGCTGGCGTACTAACAACAGCAACATCGCAAATTCAGTCGCCGTAAGGCTGACTGCCTGACCGTTCCAGCTTGCGGCATGTTGTTCGACCTGAATAAGCAATTTGCCATGATGCAGGCTGTTTGCTTCTATAGCCGGTTTTGGCGCAGCCTGGATGCGCTTGAGAATAACGTTGATACGCGCAACCAGTTCACGCGGACTAAAGGGCTTGGTGACATAATCATCCCCACCGATTTCCAAACCCAATATGCGGTCAATTTCCTCATCGCGTGAAGACAAAAACAAAATCGGTACATCCGAGGTTTTACGGATTTCACGGCAAACTTCCAGCCCGTCAAATTCAGGCATATTGATGTCCAGCACAATCAGGTCAACGGTCAGCTCCCGAAAACGCTGCAACACCTGCCGCCCGTCTTCTGACAAGGTGACTTGCATACCGGCTTTTTCCAGCGCGAAACGGATAACCTCGCGAATGTGGGGATCATCATCTGCTATCAGGATATGCTTACTCATGCTTTCCCGTGCCATCATTGGCAATTTCAGTAGATACACTCAATTAATTGAAGTTAAAAACAAACCCGGATCAATGTAAAAAACCTTATTCCAGGCCTGCGGTTTACTACTATCGTATTGCCAGAATAACGGCAATAAATTACGGATCGCAAAATGTAAATGGGGTTGTTTGCCTTGGGCATTGCCGGTACTGCCGACCGTACCGATAATATCACCCATGTTAAGCAACCGTAACACATGGGTATCAATGCGTTGCAGATGCGCATAGTAATAAAACCGCCATTTCGCCCCCAACACCAGTACGAAATTTCCGCCCATGTCATTAAAACCGGTATAGACCACCATGCCGCTAGTCGCTGCCAACACGGGCGTGCCTTCTCTGGCGAAAATATCGATACCCTTGTGTGTGCCGGATCGTCCCCACGGGCTATACCAGAAGGATTTAGGATTCCAGTCAGAGGCACTTGCGCCCGCTACCGGAATCCTGTGCTTTACCGGGATCAAAAAGCCAATAGCAATAACTGCAACTAAAAAGACCATCAGCACTTTTTTCATGGCATTACTTTTGTACTTCTGAAACCGTATTCACCTGATTTGTCAGTGCGTACCAGTCAAAATGACGGGTCGCCAGCATCAGCGTTGCAAGCACGATGAAAAGCAATAAACTGCCCATCAGCAAGGCGCTTTCCTCAGCCTGAAGGATAACGTATAGCGACACATATAAGGCTGATAAACCAGCGCCCAGTGTCAGCCCCAAGCGTCGGCTGCGCAAAATCGCGCCGAAATAAAAGGTAAGCAATGCCGTGCTACAGGAAGCACCGATGACATAAGCCAGCAAAAACTCGATATGCTCGGAGAGTGAAATCAGCAACAGGTAAAATACCAGCAAAGCCATACCCACCAAAGTGTACTGAATAGGATGGACGCGTATCTTTTTCAGCAGATCAAACAGGATTAGCGCGACAAAAGTCAAAATAATGAATAATTCGGCATATTTGATGCTGCGCTCAGACTTCTGATAAGAATCGACGGGTTGAATAAGGTCTATGCCAACGGCGTGTTCTAGTAAACTCAAGCAGCGACCCTTACGACAACCTTCTAATATATTGCTTACATTATAAGAGAATGCCGAAGCACGCCACTGGGCAGTAAAACCATTCATATTAATATCGCGTTTTTCCGGCAGTAACTCTCCGGTAAAGCTCGGATGCGGCCAGTTAGCAGTTAGTTGCAAATCGGTATTTTCCGACAATAACGCGAAATTGACCGAGCGTAAACCGCGCAATTCCATCTCGAAAGAAAACGCAATTCTGGTATCCTGCATTTGTACAATATCAGGAACATAAACATGCATTCCCGCCTCAGTGCCGGGCAATAAACTACCCGGCTGAAATGACAATTTTGCACCATTCCAGGATAAACTCGGCGGTGCCGCTATACCTCGCTGATCCCCGACTAATACTGATAGGAGGGGATTTTTAAAATGAATTTTAGATTCTTTGTTCCTGTTAATTAAATCGAGTAAAGGCTGGGTACTAAACTCACCTTTAAACTGCACAAGACTACTGTAAACTGGCACGCCATAGATACCGCGATAACGTAATGAACTTTCCAGCTTGCTATCGATATTCAATTGCTTGGGGATGATATACAAAATACCATCAACATCGACTTCCTTGTTAATATCTGCCCGTTCGTCGTCTGAACCGATAATTCTTTCTTTGGTGTTGTAGGTCAAGTGATAAGGAATGGCAAGAACCGGCCCTGCAATCGTCTGCTTTCCAGGCCAACTTTGTTCGATACTTTGATAGGCTTGCTGCCGCCAGGCTTTTCGCTCTCCTACCAAACCCAGCATAAATGATTGGGGCAGCATTAAGCCAAAAATAAGCGTGAAAATAAAACCTAGCTTGAAAATTAAGGAAAAAATACTGCCTAATTTGAAATAAATATCTTGTTTCATAAGTAGTGACTCCGTTAGTTTATTGGTCACGACATACTCTACGCACCGGCTATGCAGATGCAGTGATGGAAATGTGGAAATTAACGGTGTTGAATGTGCAGATAGTGTGCAGGAACTTAAAACAGCGGCTGTGCTGGAAACGAAAGCAATTATTTCAGGTCTGTTTTTCAAACAGAACTATTACGGCAAAGGCTATTATCTGTAACAGTGCAATATCTTCATTAACAGGATTTCCAACATGCCGACCTCAGCGAAAAACCATAATATCCTGTCGAGCCTCAACGAAAGCATGACAAAAATAGGCTTTCTTTCTATGCCATTATTAGTATTACTGGCATTAGTGTGGTGTTTTTCAAATCCGGCTGCTGCTGACGTTAAACCTGTGCAGACCATCCAGCAAGTCGCTGATATTGAAGTATTTGTCCGTGAAGGCTGTCCGCATTGCGCAAAAGCGGAACTATTCCTGCAAACCTTACAGAGTGAACAACCACAACTACGCATAAGCATCCGGGATATTTCCCTCGATACGGCAGCCCTGGAACGATTACAGGCAATAGCCGCTGCAGAAAACACCAGCGCCAGAGTTCCGGCGTTTTATCTGAACGGGCACCTGATCGTCGGTTATTCCGACGAGACAACGACGGGAAAATTGCTTAGGGCGGAATTAGCACCGCATCGAGCCAATAAAACAGCAGTCAGCGATAGTTCAGGCAGTTGCGAAGCGGTGGATTCGCTTTCATGTACGCCGGATAACAGCACAGCACCAACCCCCGATGATGTTAACCTGACCTTACTGGGCTATCACATTTCATTGCAACAGGTCGGCCTGCCGCTGTTCACTATCGCGATGGGCTTGCTGGACGGCTTCAATCCCTGTTCGATGTGGGTGCTTATCCTGATGATTTCACTGCTGGCACCGATGCGCGATAGAATGCGAATGCTCGCGGTTGCAGGTACTTTTGTTGCTGTCGAAGGTATCGCCTATTTTGTGTTCATGGCCGCCTGGCTCAATCTTTTTCTGTTCATAGGTTTGTCGCGCGCTTCGGAAATCATCATCGCAGGCATTGCGATACTGGCAGGGGCGATTAACCTGAAAGACTTCTGGGCATTCGGCTGGGGCGTGTCCCTGTCTATCCCGAAGTCGGCGAAACCGGGTATCTACGCAGGAATCCGCAGTATCCTGCAAGCTGAAAACCTCTTTGGAGCAATACTGGGTGCGGTAGTGCTGGCAGTTCTCGTGCAAATCGTCGAATTTTTATGCACATCCGGCTTTCCGGCGCTGTACACGCGCATACTGACGCTTCGCGAAACCAGCAGTCTGGGCTATTACAGTTACCTGCTGCTCTACAACATTGCCTATATGCTGGACGACATTATCGTATTGGGCATCGGCGTCATCACACTCAGCCAGCGCAGGTTACAGGAAAAGGAAGGCCGCTGGCTGAAACTGGTCAGCGGCCTAGTAATGATAGGGTTGGGTTTGTATCTGCTGGTTTGACAATAAACTCGGGTAGCCTGGATCACAGATTTTCTTTGCCTGAGATATTGCAATCGATACTGTTTCAAACAGGAATTTCAGTAATCTTTAGCCTATGAGACTGTTCACAGCCTAGGTCGCCTCGTCAGTCCGAACCCTGAATTTCACCAGCGTATTGGGTCCAAAGGTGGAACTGATCGCCACGTCGGCAGCATCTCGACCACGTGCTATCAACACGCGTCCGATACGGGGCGTGTTATTACGCGGGTCAAATGTATACCATTGGCCGTCAAGATAAGCCTCAAACCAGCCGGCAAAATCCATCGGGGCTGGACTCAGCGGAATACCAATGTCACCCAGATAACCCGTGCAATAGCGTGCAGGGATATTCATGCAGCGGCAGAAAGCAATGGCAAGGTGCGCGTAATCACGGCAAACGCCGGTTCTCTCCTGGAAAGCTTCCCAGGCTGTTTTGGTGCGCCGCGCGTGTTGGTAGCCAAAGCTGATATGCTGGTTGACATAATTGCAAATCGCCTGGACACGTCCCCACCCCATCGGTGCATTATCAAACAGTTGCCAGGCGACCTCAGACAGACGATCGGTCTCACAATAGCGACTACCCAGTAGAAATACCAAAGTATCGTCCGGCAGATTTTCCACGGGTATTTGCCGTGCCTGCGGAACATATAAATCCGGTTGCCCCGTATCGTTGATGAGTCCATTGGCGGAGAGCCTGAGCTGTCCTTTCGGGGCAACGATACGACTACACCAGTTACCATAGGTATCGTGATAAGCAGTAATCGGTATAGTGGGTTCGGTAACCATGTGATCTGGAATAATGAAGTCAGAGACGCGCGTGTGATGCACGTTCAACGTCAGGATCATTGGGGTCGGCTGCGGACAGTCGTAAATTATTTCGTAGCCTATGTTAATTTTCATGGCGTTTGTTGCTCCTGTTAATTGCAAGAGTAGCTTGCGGCAAACTCTGGATGTTGGATTGAGAAGTTAATCGCCTACACAGAAATCCCGGCATGGTAGCTTACCAGTGCTTCGCTTAGGGATTCGATAATTACTTTACGCAGGGCAAGCCATTCTTCGCCGCCCGCGATAACATGCTTTTGATTTATTTCCAGCTCGATACCGATATAAACCGTAGCTGGAAACCTGCGCCGAAACCAGGAAGCCAAACCGTCGCCTTTCCCTTGATACGGGTAATTGCGGCGGACTTTTAAGTCAGGCGCGTAATCCTTAAGGGCTGACTGCCAGTGTTTACACAAGTCCACCTCGCCCGGTCGCGCAGGATCATAAAGCAGGCCAATATCAGCGTTGCGCACCTTGCCGTTCAGTTCAGGCGTAAAGCTATGGGAGGAAAGGTGGATAATCCTGCCATAATCCGCAATCGCTTGCCTGACCAAACGCTCCGCCTGCTCACGATAAGGCCGGTAGTAATGCTGCAAAATTTCCTGGCGCATCGCGGCTGAAGAATTTTGAATCACATCAAGGTGAAGATGCGAGTGACCGATAGATCGGTTTAAATCAACTAGCAGGCGGCTAACCGTGGCAAACACCAGCGGGGCAGACAATGCCGTTGCCAGTTCCTTTGCCATAACCAATGCACCAAAATCGAAGCCACGGTGGGTATCTAATAATGTTTGATGGTTGTTGAACAATTCACGGTATGGCTCAGGGATATCATTGCCGCCATGTTCACAGGTAACCACAAAGCCGCAGTCGTTAAACCTTGTTGCCTGCCCAGACATCCTTGCCATCTCTGAGTGTATGTTCAGTGGCTTCACCAGTCCAGGCTAGGCATCCGGTTAAATACCTCACGCGTGCCTTCAGTCCATTGCTGGCCCAGTTTACTGAAATACGCATCGCCTTCATCAAAGCGGCGACGCCTCTTCACTGCAAGACTGTCACGCTGATAGCAGATTAAATCGATCGGCATACCGACGGATAAATTGCTGCACATTGTCGAATCGAAAGAAACCAGCACACATTTCGCGGCATCGTCCAAAGAGGTCGAGCGGGTAATGACCCTGTCAATGATCGGTTTGCCGTATTTGGTTTCCCCCGTCTGGAAATAAGGCGTTTCCAGACTGGCCTCGATAAAATTACCCTGCGTATAAATGCGGAACAGGCGCGGCTGCTCGCCCCTGATTTGTCCGCCCAGTATAAACGAAGCGTTGAAACTGATAGCGCTCGCTGCCAGATGCTGACCGTCGCGGCGATCAACATCGCGCATTGCATCCGCTACCAGCATAGCCACATTAAACATAGACTCGGCACCCCATAAATTGGGCATTTCATCTTTTTCGTTGCGCTGCTTCAGCACACTGATAACAGCCTGCGTCCCCGCCAGATTACCCGAACTTAAAAGCACGATAACCCGATCAGCAGGGCGTTCAAACACCGTCATCTTGCAAAAGCGTGCAATGTTGTCAACACCCGCATGAGTACGCGAGTCCGATGCAAATACCAGCCCGGTGTCGAGCATAATGCCTATACAGTAAGTCATGGATAAGTTTTTCCGGTCATCATTTTAAGGACAAATCCTGCATCCCCTGAATAAGCATGAGCTTGGATTTGGCTATGATTTTACCTGCCCCAAAGGAATTGTCTGTATGCTACCGTACATTGAAATAATCAGAGCGGACGGATCAGGCTGCATAGACGACTGTCAATACTCAACTTATTACCCGTTTTTTATTGACTTAAAAAGCCATCATGACCAATATGAGATTAATAACATCGCAAAGTGAATACGATTTGGACAACTCTTTGCGAAATACCTGGGCGAAATGTCCAATACCGGCACGATCCAATCGTATATTTCAAATGACTTTTTCCTGAATTTACTGCAAATTCCTGGAGCTTTCGATGGCGATAACTAAAGTATCATTAAAGCATTTTCCCTGTTATCAGACAAAGAAAAGGCTGGCTGGATTAGCGGGGCTTTTAAGTCTATTGTTCTTGCTAAGTGCTTGTCAGGCGGTATTGACACCCGAACAGATTACTAGCGCATTTTGGGAAGCGATGACGGACGGCAATCTCGACTCTGCCGGAAAATACGCGACTCAGCAGAGCCAACATCTTATAACTAAACAGCAAAACCTAGCAGAGGCGACGATAAAGACCGGGGCGGTTTTAATCGACGGTGCCAATGCAAAGGTAGCGACGATCATCACGTTGACAAAACTCCAAAATAACAAGGTGTTATCTTTTGATACCGTTTTATTAAAAGAAAACGACCAATGGAAAGTCGATTATCAGCAAACGCTCAATAATCTGTTAAATCAGCCTTTCGGAGATATTTTTAAAAGTTTGCAAGGGGTAGGTGAAGCCATTAACAAGGAGTTGGAACAACAAATTCCTTTGTTTGAGAAACAAATCAAATCTTTCAGTGAAGAATTAACAAGGCAATTGGACGAATTTCGCCGCCAACTGGAAAAACCCGCCCCGCCTGAAAAACAGCAGCCTCATTCTGATAGCATATAGCTCTTTATTCTCAAAATTCATCGTTAAAAGAATGGGGCATACCGTTAATAAAGAACTGTTTAAAAAGCAACAGCAATTGGAAAACCCTCATAGTCCACCAGCGGCGGTTTTATGATGTCACCGCCATTAAGACATACGAAACACTATGTTGTGAATTCGTAAAGAGAACGCCTATCAGATAGGATGAGTTTAGGTGTTTGCATTACAGCAAGCTTGACCGACTAATATTTCAGGTATTACTATTTATCAAATAGTAATACCGTGGAGACTTAAAATGCATAAAATAACCGCAAAAAGGCAAGTGACCCTACCGCAAGCTGTTTGCAATGCAATTGATTTGCAGCCGGGCGATTATGTTGAGGTTTTTGCGCGTGACGGCGTAGCCCACATCGTCAAGATGGATTCAGACAATCTTGCAGGCAAGTTTAACCACCTGCTCAAAGACAAAGAATTCCCGTCTCCCGAAAAAATAAAAGCAACCTTAAAACAACACGCTGCCAATAAGTTTCTAGCTGATGATAGCCATTGATACCAATGTCCTGCTTCGGTTTCTGTTTAAACCAATAGATACCCAAAACCCGAAATGGCAGGTTGATGTTGCCGAAGCCGTAATTAATAAAGCTGACAAGGTTTATATTTCCGACATTGTGATAGCGGAAACCGAGTGGGTTTTAGAAAGTATTTTTGAATGTAGTCGCCAGGAAATTTATTCCGTAATACATACACTTTCCAGCAATGCAAAGTTTCAATTTGACGACTGGTCGGCTTTAAACAACGCCTTGCTTGATTATATTGAATATAGCGCCGTTGAATTATCCGATTGCCTGATCGCACGGCGTGCACAAAATACAGGCGCGGCAACCCTTTTCACTTTTGAACATGAGAAAAAGCTGGGAGCCTTACCTGTGGTAACAACGCTTAAGAAACCTGATTAGCCGAGCAACAACATTTTGTTACCCGGCATATATGATTTTTCTAATACCGAACAAGGCAAATTCCATGTATCTGTTGAAGATGTTCAGTTGCCAAACGGTGCGCGAAAAAAGCCTGCCACTCTACCTATCATTCCACCCACTACTGAAACCGCAAAGCCTCAATAGGCTTTAAATTAGCCGCTTTCCGCGCCGGATAAAATCCAAAAAACACGCCGACACTGGCCGCAACGCCAAACGCCAGCAATACCGAGCTGAGCGTAACGACCACCAGCGTGTCATTAATCTGGCTGTAGAAATAAGCACAGGCAACGCCTAACGCCGCGCCAATAAAGCTTCCGACCAGGGAAATCATCACCGCTTCAAACAGGAATTGCAGCAGTATGTCGCGGTTTTTTGCGCCGATTGCCATGCGGATGCCGATTTCGCGTGTCCTTTCGGTGACCGACACCAGCATTATATTCATGATGCCGATGCCGCCTACCAATAGCGATACCGAGGCGATGGCGCCGAGCATCGTGGACATGGCTTCGGTAGTGCTGGCGGCAGCCTGGGCGACGGCCGTGAGGTTGCGGATGGTGAAATCATTGTCCTTGTCGGCATGAATACGATGCCGGGTGTGCAGCAATTCATTCATTTCCTGTTCGGCTTTCGCCATGACTTCGGCGGATTTTGCCTTGACCATAATCATGCGCACCATGCCGGGGAACTGGTTGCCGAACAGTTGCCGTTGCGCGGTGGTGATCGGCACCAGCACAGTGTCATCCTGATCGCGTCCGTCCAGACTCTGGCCTTTTTGCGCCAGGACACCGACGACCAGAAACGGGCTGTTTTTCACCCTGACAATTTTGCCGACGGGGTTTTCATCGCCAAACAGGTTGCGCACGACGGTTTGTCCTATCAACAGCACCCGCGTTGCCGAACGGATGTCGCTGTCTTTAAAGGCTTCACCTGCGACAACCTGCCAATCCCGCACGTCAATCACGGCGGGTGTGGTACCCGATACCTGAGTGCTCCAATTATTCGCCGCGTAAATCAGTTGTGCGGCATTGGAAATATTGGGCGCAACCGCCGCAATTTCCGGCAGTTCGCTGATGGCTTGAGCATCGGCCAGGGTCAGCGTCGGCACCGTGCCAGAGCCTTGGCGAATCCCGCCTGCCGAGGTTGAGCCGGACAGCACGATAAACAGGTTGCTGCCCATTGAGGCAATCGATTCATTGACCATCAATTCCGCACCTTGGCCGATGGCCATCATCATGATGACCGCGCCCACGCCGAACACCATCCCCAGCATCGTCAACAAGGTGCGCATTCGGTTGGCGAGCATCGCCGCCCAGCCTTCGCCTAATAATGCGCCGATAATCATGTGGTTTGGTCGCTCTCGATTTGTCCGTCCCGCACCAGGATCATGCGTTTGGCATGGGCGGCAATATCAGGTTCGTGAGTAACGAGGATAATGGTGATTTTCTGCTCTTCGTTCATATCCTGAAATATTTTCATGATGTCTTCGCTGGTTTGGGTGTCCAGATTGCCGGTAGGCTCATCGGCCAGGATGAGTTTGGGATCGGTCACCAACGCCCTGGCGATAGCAACACGCTGCTGCTGTCCACCGGATAATTGGTTGGGCCTGCGCTCGCCGAATTCTGCCAGACCGACGCGGTTTAGCATCAGTAAGGCTTTTTCGCGCCGCTCAGCTTTACTCTTGCCCGCGTAAAGTAAAGGTAAGGCAATGTTCTCCAGCAATGAACTGCGCGGCAACAAGTTAAAACCTTGAAACACAAAACCGATCAACTGGTTGCGGAGCATAGCCAGTTCATCCGAGCTTAAGGTGGCGGTATCGCGATCTTGTAGATAATAATGCCCGGCAGTTGCGGTATCGAGGCAACCGAGTATATTCATCAACGTTGATTTTCCTGAACCGGAATGGCCCATGATGGCGACGAACTCGCCGCTTTCGATGCTGAAGTTTAAATCTTTAAGCACAGGGACGTTGACCAAGTATTGCTTGTATAAACCGCTGACGGAGATTAGGGGGCGGGTCATTGGCATCTAAAGTAGGCCGGAATTTATAGTTCCCACGCTCCGGCGTGGGAACTCATTATGCAACGCTCCAGCGTTGCGCAATGGAACGTCTGGAGCTGCATTCCCATGCTGGAGCGTGGGAGAGATAAGTTTATTTATCATCAAAACGCCTTAACCCGGAAATTTTGTTTATCCACCGCTGCTTTATCTTCGTTCATATTTGCATTCAAATCTTCAAGTATCACCGTATCACCGGCTTTTAAATCCCCGCCGATTATTTCCCCATACTTGCCATCGCTGATACCGATTTCCACAGGAACGGCTTGAGCCTTATTATTTTCGAGGCGAAAAGCGGTCTTGCCCAGTTTTATATCAGTGCGTCCGGTCGGGTGAAACTTAAGAGCCGCCAAAGGCAGCTTTAAGCTATCGTTCCTTTCCTCAATCACGATGTTCACGAAAGCAGTCATGCCGGGCAATAGAATTTCATCAGGGTTGCTGACATCAATCACCACGTCATAAGTCACCACATTCTGCAAAACCGTGGAATCCAGCCGGATACGGCGGACTTTACCTTCAAAAACGCGGTCCGGGTAAGCATCGACGGTAAAGTTGACCGCTTGTTCTTTTCGTACGCCGCCAACATCGGCTTCAGCTACAGACGTGTCAATCTGCATACTTTTTAAATCCTGGGCGATGGTGAATAAAGTCGGCGTTTGAAAGCTGGCAGCAACCGTTTGCCCGATGCCAACACTGCGCGACACGACAACACCGGAAACGGGCGATTTGATGATCGTATAACCCCGATTAGTTTGATCGCGTTTCAGCAAACCCACTGCGGCCGCAACCTGAGCTTTTGCAACTGACAGCGCTTGCACGGATTGATCGAGCTCCGATTTGGCAATGTAATCCTGGGCGTATAATTCTTGTGAACGCCGGGCATTCAATTGCGCCAGTTTCAACGAAGCCTGGGTGTTGGCAAGATTCGCCTGGCTTTGTTCAAGCTGGGCGTTAATCAGTGACGGGTCAATTTCCGCCAACACCTGATCCTTTTTTACACGGTCGTTAAAATCCACATTCAGTTTATTGACCACACCCGAAATCTGCGTGCCGACATTGACCAGAACCACCGGGTTTAACGTGCCATTAGCTGAGATTACCGTGACGATGTTGCCTTTAACCAGCTCTTCCGTCCGGTAGTTAGGCTTTTTTTCTGTTACCCGCCAGGGATTAAACCAGTACACACCGGCAACAACTGCAATCAGGCTGAGCAAGATAATGACTTTATGCTGAAAAAACCAAGTGCGCGTCATAGCTTACCTTGAAGGAAGAGAAGAAAAATCCAGTTGCCCCAGTGCCTGGGTTAACTGGGCTTTTTGCGTCAGCCAGGCATATTGAGCCTGGATTAATTGCAGTCGCGCATTGGCATGACTGGCCTGGGCATTTAACAGGTCAATAATATTTCCGGCTCCGGCTTTGTAACGACCCATCGCCACCCGTTCCGATTGCAGCGCACTTGCCAATAAATCTTCGCTGCTACTGAAACTCTCACGCGCGGTATTTAAAAGCTGGTAAGCCCGCCAGACATCCAGCCCAACCGATTGCTCAAGCTGGTCGAGATTGGCACGTTTAACTTCGAGCTGCTCTTTGGCACTGCGAACCTGGTAAGTAACGTTAAAACCGGTAAATAACGGCACGCTGACCTGCATACCCAGTGTCCAACTCTGGGTTTCACTCGGCAAACTGGTGAGGTTGTAGCCTAAATTGCCAATTAAAGAAATGCTCGGCATGTGTCCTGCTTCAGCGGCCTTCACACCGGCTTCAGCGGCTGCAACTGTGGCTTCGGCGGCGGCTAAATCGGGACGCATGGATTTGGCCTGTTCGATTAACTGGTGGACATTACTGTCCTGTTCAGCATCCGGTTTGGGCAAGAACGGCGCTGCAATATGTAAATGAAAGTCGGCTTGAAGCCCTAGCGCATTGGCCAAGTTGCCGGCAGCAATCCTCGCGTCACCCTCGGTTTTTTGCCGGTTGAGCTTGGCTTGCGCAAAGGCAGTCTGTGCCTGAAGCGCATCCGCCAACGCTGCCGCACCGATTTCATAGCGCTTTTTTGCCGCATTCAGTGCTTCCTTGGTCGCATTCTCGGAAACCAGGGAAGCATCAGCGGCTGATTGCGTGGCAAAAACCTGGTAATACGCCTGGATCGCTGCAAACATGACGGTTTGCAGCACGGCATCATGCGTCCAGTTTGCCGCCTCCAGCGTTTTTTCAGCATTATCGAGCAATGCTTCACGCGCGCCGAAGTTATAAAGCAGGTAACTCAAACTTAAAACCGGGGTAAATCGATTGATTGCCTTCGCCGCACTGCCGCTGCCAGTGTTGCTGATGCTGGTTATCTGCAAGCTGCTGCTGGAAGAGTTCATACTGCGCGAAACCGAAGTATTCAACGTAACAGTCGGTAAATAAGCCGCCTCGGCGATACCCACCTGACCCGCCTGGAACCGCGCATTCGCCCAGGCTTGCCGGGTCTGAGGGTTGTTGCAAAGAGCATGATTCACTACATCCACTATTGTCCAGGCATCACGGCTGTCATGGTTAAGACGACAGGGATCGTCAGTTGCGTGGCGTGTTTGCCCCTGGCTTTTGCTCAGTTGCTGATGGGTACGGAAAGGATCTTCCAGCATTCCATCCTGACCGCTGAGAGCGGTTAATGGACAGAAGAGCACCCAGCCTGCGAGCAAAACAGCTATTTTCATGATCGGACAGACTTAGGATTCATTGCATATCCAGATTGATTAACTGGAATAACGTTCCAGATTGAGGAGAAGCAGGCCTTTGTCTGATAAGTAGCAATGAAGGCCGTAATAAGCAGGGTTGCAGCGTTATGCCGGAAACGCTGCCTGCGCGACGCTTCGGCAGTCTTATTCCGGTCTACAACGACAAATTATTTCACGCAAAAACATTAGCCTTGCCCCATTTTCTTTATTTGCGCACGCAAGCTTTCCAGCTCTTCGATCAAATCGAGCGCCAGTGCAATACCAGCCAGATTGACCCCCAGATCGCGCTGTAATCTTAACGCAGAGCGAACACGGATCAGGCTTCCACCTGTAAAGTACCATAACGAAGGCTCTTGCCCTTGCGGCTCAATAATACTTTCTTCTACCAGACTGATAACCCAGTCGGTCTGGACACCGCAGGCATTACAAAGCTGTTCCAGTGTCAGCTTGCCTTCTTCAATAACCGTGCCTGTGTGCACCAATGACAAATCGTGTGAGTCCATACCGTTATACCCCCAGATACTGACGCGGATTAAAATCAAACTCTTGCTGCATTTTTTCATAAGCAGCCCTGGATTTATCGGTATCTGCGGGCGGCAAGGCGATTTGCAACACCACAAAGAAATCACCGGGCGTTGGTGCCGGAATACCGCGACCTTTTAAACGCAATTTGCTGCCAGCCCTGGAATTTGGCGGAATTTTAAGATCAACCTGACCTTCCGGCGTAGGCACTTTGACTTTTGCCCCTAACGCCGCTTCCCACGGTGAAACAGGCAGATCCAGATAAACATCAGCATCCAGAACCCGGTAAATCGGGTGGTTGTTAAATGCTATTTCAAGAAACAGGTCGCCCGCCTTGCCGCCGCGTATGCCGGGGTCACCCTGCCCTGCCAGCTTGATGTGCTGCCCCGGTTTGATACCCTTGGGGATTTTAACATTCAGGCTTCGGTGCTTGATCTGTACCTGGCCTTGAGCATTGACCTCCGGTACGCTCAACGAGATATTACGTACCGCGCCGCGAAAACTGTCTTCCAGTTCAATGTGGATTTTTGCATGGCTATCCTGCCCTTGGGCATGGAATCCGTGCTGCCCTCTGCCCGCCGCGCCGAATCCTGCCTGCCCGAATAATTGTGAAAAAAAATCGCTGTAAGCACCAGCATTATCGCCTGCAGAGCCGCCACCGCTGAATTCAAAGCCCTCATCCCAATTGGGCGGCGGCCTGAAATCCTCACCGGCTTTCCAGTTGGCACCAAGCTGGTCGTAAGCCGCTCTTTTTTCGGGGTCCTTAAGCACTTCATAAGCTTCGCCTAGCTCCTTGAATTTTGCTTCAGCATCCGCTTCCTTGCTGACATCAGGATGATATTTGCGCGCCAGCTTACGGTAGGCTCGCTTGATTTCATCTTGCCCGGCATCCCGGGCCAAACCCATTACTTTGTAATAATCTTTATATTCCATGTAGCCGTCCGCCTTCGCCAAGCCTTTTATTCTGTTTGGATGATTGTACGCCTACCCTAAGAAATATGCGTGTTTATGATCTGGGGAAAATTTGTTTTGAATTTGATTGTCTTTTCAGCTTAGAGCAGTGAATTATTACGACCTTTTACTATAACAATGCAGCCCTAGCCATAAGCTTCTCCTGAATAAAACGGCGCAACCGATAGAACAAACGCACACCCAACAATATCGCCAGTACTGCAGCGAAAGTCGCAAGTTCGGTAATGTCTTTCTTTACCAGCCACCAGAAATGTACAACGCCGCCGACAGCAATCAGATAGACCAAGCGATGCAGCATACGCCAGCGTTTTCCGCCCAGCCAGCGCGTTATGCGGTCAGTGGAAGTCAGCGCCAGCGGGATCATTAACAGAAAGGAAGGAAAGCCAACAGTGATATAAGGGCGTTTGACGATGTCCTTGACGATGCTCGGCCAATCGAAAAACTGGTCCAGCACGACATAAGTTAAAAAATGCAGCGTTCCGTAAAAAAACGCGAACAAGCCCAACATCCGCCGCAAGCGGATCAGCCACGCCCAACCGAGAATCCGCCTGAGCGGCGTGGCTGCCAGCGTAATCATCAGCATAACCAGTGTCCAGTAACCTGTCGTACGCGTAATTTTTTCAATAGGATTTGCGCCCAACAGATCAAAATAGCCACGAACGCCTAATTTAACCAGTGGAACCAGCGCCAGCAGGAACACCCCGGCTTTTATCCAGGCTATGGTTTTGTTATCGGGATTTTTCAGCGCCACGGCTAAAAATCCTTGCTCAGATCCATGCCTGCGTAGAGTTGCGCAACCTGTTCGCCATAACCATTGAAAGGCAAGGTCTTGCGCTTGAGAAATTCGCCGAGCCGCCGCTCCTTGGCTTGCGACCAGCGCGGATGATCGACATCGGGGTTGACGTTGGAATAAAAGCCGTACTCGCTGGGCGCTGATTGCGTCCAGCTGGATATCGGTTGTTGTTCTACAAAGCGGATACGCACAATGGATTTTGCACTTTTAAAACCGTATTTCCAGGGTACGACGATTCTTAGCGGCGCGCCGTTCTGGTTGGGCAACAGTTCTCCGTATAAGCCGAAGGTCAGCAGTGTCAAAGGATGCATTGCTTCATCCATACGCAAGCCTTCGCGGTAAGGCCATTCCAGTACCGACGATTTTTGTCCGGGCATTTGCTCGGGATCGTTAAGGCTGATGAATTCGACAAATTTGGCCTTACTGGTCGGTTCAACGCGCTTGATTAATTCGGATAGCGAAAACCCGATCCACGGTATCACCATAGACCAGGCTTCCACGCAACGTAAACGGTAAACCCGTTCTTCCAGCGGTGCGAGTTTGAGCAGCTCGTCTATGTCGAAAACCTTGGGGTTACTAACCTCACCTTCTACCGTCACTGTCCAGGGACGTGTTTTCAGGCTGCCTGCATTTCTGGCAGGATCTTCCTTGCCGGTGCCGAATTCATAGAAATTGTTGTACTGCGTAACATCGTCGTAAGGCGTTAATTCTTCGGGAACGGTGTACGCCGATTTTTGTACACCTGCCAGCTTATCACCTGCCCAGAGCTGTCGGGGCAGTAGCGCTGCCAGCGACGCACCGGCCGTCATTTGCATAAAACGTCGTCGTGCATAAAACAACTCGCGCGGGGTAATTTCTGAGGCATTGATACCGGTTGTTTTACTGGCTTTCATTAATACGCACCTTTGCGGTTGGGTGTTGTTAGGAGTCAAAATACCTCCGGCAAAGCCGGAGGCTTGTATATGTGAACCGCTCAAAGCGGGTTAAAATGTGTGCCACCTGAAGGGGGGCTGTGTTCTAAAACAGGCTCAGTTGCTCAATTCGCCTGTCCTC
>Ga0208754_100145_pt1 | contig 39856 bp, 43 predicted proteins | sample LakWasMet55_HOW8_2_FD_183889 | JGI IMG/M metagenome (GOLD analysis project Ga0208754, IMG submission 183889) | Freshwater sediment methanotrophic microbial communities from Lake Washington under simulated oxygen tension - Sediment Metagenome... | ecosystem: Environmental > Aquatic > Freshwater >... | reverse complement strand
TGAATGCACGGCAATTGCTTCAAAAACGCCAATAGCCGGCACCACTCATCGTCGCTCAATTCTATTCGGTTCATGCCATCCAAATCAGATAATTCTATCCTATTGGACAAACGTCAACAGAACCTAGGGTGTCAGGATAGTGTTTTGCGCTGGCTTGCTGTCGTCTGTTTCGGGATAATCCAGCGTGTAATGCAAGCCCCTGCTTTCTTTGCGCAATTGCGCACAACGAATGATTAATTCGGCAACAATCACCAGATTGCGCAATTCCAGCAAATCGCTGGTAACCCGAAAGTGGCTGTAATATTCACTTATTTCTTTTTTAAGCAGCTCAACGCGACTCATTGCCCGGTGCAGGCGTTTGTCCGACCGGACTATGCCGACGTAGTCCCACATAAAATGCCGCAATTCATTCCAGTTGTGAGATACAACCACTTCTTCGTCAGAATCGCTAACCTGCGATTCATCCCAGTCAGGAATTTCGGGCGTAGGGGGAATAAGTGGGAGTTTCTGTAAAATATCAATACTGGCCCTGTCTGCAAACACCAGACATTCCAGCAATGAATTACTCGCCATGCGGTTAGCGCCATGCAGTCCGGTGCTGGCAACTTCGCCTATCGCATAAAGATTGGCAATATCGGTACGCGCATAGCTGTCTGTTAACACGCCACCGCAAGTGTAATGAGCGGAGGGGACAACAGGAATAGGTTGTTTGGTAATATCTATACTAAACTTAAGACATTTCTTGTAAATCGTCGGAAAATGTTCCTTGATGAAATCAGCCGGTTTATGGCTAATATCCAGATAAACACAGTCAATACCGCGTTTTTTTATTTCGTGGTCTATAGCGCGGGCAACAATATCACGGGGAGCCAGTTCTGCACGGGGATCAAAATTCTGCATAAAAGACGAACCATCCGGCAAAATTAATCTACCACCCTCCCCTCTTACCGCTTCGCTAATCAGGAAAGACTGTGCGCTCGGATGGTACAGGCAGGTCGGATGAAACTGCATAAACTCCATATTACTAACACGGCAACCGGCACGCCAGGCTAATGCTATACCATCACCGGTTGCGCTTTGCGGATTGGTGCTGTAAAGATAAACCTTGCTGGCTCCACCGGTGGCCAGAACAACAACGCGGGCAGTTATTGTTTTAACCTGTTGTTGCCTAGAATCCAAAACATAAGCACCGTGAATTTGTTTGCCGACTTGGCTGGCATTGTTAGTAGTGATTAATTCAACTACATTATGATGTTCAAATAATTCAATGTTCGAATGCTCACGGGCTCGTTCAATCAAGGATAGAGACACGGCTTTACCGGTTGCATCAGCGGTATGCACGATACGACGATGGGAATGGCCGCCCTCCCGGTTCAGATGCAGTATTTTTTCCCCGGACTCTGTTTGTTCTTCAGTAAAAAGAACACCTTGCTGGCGCAGCCAATCTATCGAACTTTTACCTTGCGTTACCGTCAGCCTGACAATATCAGGATTACAAAGTCCGGCACCGGCATCCAACGTATCCTCAATATGGGATTCAATCGAATCGTCGGCATCGAAAACAGCAGATATGCCGCCTTGAGCATAGTAAGTGCTGCCTGTTGTCAGCGAAAACTTGGATAGAACAGCAACTCGGGTTGAATGGTCGGCCAGTTTAAGGGCCAGACTCAGTCCAGCTCCGCCGCTACCGATAATAAGAACATCATAATTTCTTGAATCAGGCATAAATAAAGCAAAAAGGTTCTATTTACCAGCTAATGATAGTGGCTTAAGTTTGGTGGTTTATGGATAATAACGCCTTTTAGAGTGATAGCACAATTTTGCGTCGATAAAACGTAACGATAGAACTTATGCAGTTTAATCCTGTCCATTCAAACAATAAAGAGCAGTAGTGAACAGTCAAACCAGAACGAGTGAACAGCTGGATCAAGAGTTGGTGTTGCGCGTACAGCAAGGCGATAAAAAAGCCTTCGATATGTTGGTACTGAAATACCAGCATAAGATTATCCAACTCGTAAACCGATACATCAAAGACCCCAGCGAATCCCAGGATGTTGCTCAGGAAGCTTTTGTTAAAGCCTACCGGGCGCTTGGAAGTTTCAGGGGGGACTCTGCTTTTTATACCTGGTTGTACCGCATTGCCATTAATACAGCCAAAAATTATCTGGTATCCAGATCAAGAAGAAATACACTTTATGAAGTGGATATACAAGATGCCGAAGCCATTGAAAACGCCCCTCAGCTTCAGGGCATGGAAACCCCGGAAAGGGTATTGTTAAATGAAGAAATAATTGAAACCATTAAATCAGCAATTGATAATTTACCCGAAGAAATGCGAATAGCGATTATGTTGAGGGAATTTGAGGGCATGAGCTATGAAGAGATTGCCCAAGCAATGGATTGCCCTGTTGGAACGGTGAGATCGCGCATTTTTAGAGCGCGTGAAGCCATTGATAATAAGTTAAACCCCTTGCTAGATTAATTAAACGGTGATTTTCGATGAATGACGCGTTAAACCAAAAAATTTCTCAATTTCTTGATGATGAGCTGGATCACAACGAATCCCTGAGTCTATTGCAAAAGATGCAGTCGGAACCAGAATTAGGCAGTACGCTGAATCGTTACGAAGCTATCAGCCATGCCTTGAAAACAGATGTGTTTTTGACTATTAGCCCTGATTTTTTAACCAAAATAAGCCAGGAAATTGAGCATGAGCCTGTGTACCTGTTGCCGAAAATAAAACCGAAAACGATAACACGCAATCACAAACTGCTGGCTTTGGCAGCCTCTATCGCTATTGTTGGTGTGTTTGCAGAGCGAAATATTAACCAGACTGTCGAAGAACCGTTTAAAGCATCATCAGCACTACAGGTAGCTCAACAACAACCTTCTCAAACACCTGAAACGACTGCAGCAACCGATCTAATAGATCAAACCCCTCTCAATGCCCGCATTAATGACTATCTGCAAGCCCACAATAACAGCGTATACAACAACGGCGAGCTTGATAAATTCAGACCTTTAACCAGAGTGACCGCTTACCAGCAGGAATAATTCAGGAATGACTTTGATAAAGTTATTTGTTGTAGTCCTGTATCTGTTCACAGGATACTTTCTAACAGAATCAGCGTCCGCAGACTCCTCCCGATTGAACGGTCAGAACGGCAAGCAAGTATTACTAAAAATGGCGCATGCAATGGCCGTTTTAAACTATCGGGGTACTGTTGCATTTTTAAGAAATGGCAGACTGGAACCAATGAAATATTTCCATGCAGCCAAAAATGGCCGGGAACAGGAGCACCTACTGTCCTTGAACTCCCCGTTACGTGAAATCACCAGGGATGCTGATAAGGTAAGCTGTCTTTTCAAGGCCACGCAACAAGTCATCGTCGACCGGCGCCCCTATGAGCATTCCTTTCTGCTCGATATTCCTGAAAACCTGGATCAACTGGATGCTGTCTACGACATACAGTTAGCGGGTGAAGAAGAGATTGCAATGTTACCCGCTTATGTTATTGCGATAGAGCCGAAAGACAATTTCAGGTATGCCAAAAAAATCTGGATAGAAAAGCAACAATTTTTGCCGCTTAAGGTCGTTGTTTACAACGTTTCAGGCGAAGTTTTGGAACAGCTTGTTTTTACGGACCTGGAAGTTAAAGATAATCTGCCTTTTATTGAAACTAATTTTCCTGATAACACCACTAAGTCCGAAGAAACCAGGAAATCACAAGCTATTTCGTCGGAACAGGCTGTCTTTACCGTAGCTAATCTTCCGCAGGAATTCAGGGAAATATTCTTTACCAGAAAACCCCTGCATAACTCCACGCAGCCGGTAGACCACATGCTGCTCAGCGATGGTTTTGCAGCGGTTTCAATTTATAGTGAACATAAAAGTATTTCAATACCATCAGACAGCCAGCCAAAAGCCATCCAGTCTATCGGCGCGATCAACTTTTTAAGTCGAACAATAGATAATTTCGAGTTTACTGTCATGGGCGAAGTGCCTGTAGAAACAGTCAAATTTATTGCTGAAGGCATAAGGCTCAGAAGTACGAAAGAATGAAAATACAGATTCAGGTTAAAGCGCAGGCTTTTCACTTGTCTCTGGTTTTGTGACAAAAGTTTTATCAATAATAGGGAATGGAGATTTTATGCTCAAAAAAATGAGTTTGTATGCGTTTCTAATTGTTCTGTTTAGCCAGAATGTTTTTGCCCAATTACCTGACTTTACCGAGATGGTAAAAGCGAACGGCTCAGCCGTCGTTAACATCAGCACGACGCAAAAAGCTAAGCCGGAAACCGAAGAGTCAGCGAAAATGCAGCCTATGCCCGAAGGTTTACCACCTGAAATGGAAGAACTGTTCAAACACTTTTTCAACAACCCCGATGGCGGCGGTTATGGCGGCGGCGATACCCAGTCCCTGGGCTCAGGTTTTATTATCTCCAAGGATGGCTACGTACTGACTAATCACCATGTCGTCAAGGATGCCGATGAAATTGTCGTCAAATTCTCTGACCGACGCGAATTAGTAGCCAAGCTGATAGGCTCGGATGCGCGTACCGATGTAGCCCTGTTAAAAGTTGAAGCAACTGATTTGCCTGCCGTTAGCATCGGCTCACCCGAACAACTACAGGTAGGCGAATGGGTTCTGGCGATTGGCTCACCGTTCGGCTTTGAACAGTCGGTAACCGCGGGTATAGTCAGCGCCAAAGGTCGCAGTCTGCCTGGCGGCAATTATGTACCGTTTATCCAGACCGATGTGGCGATTAACCCAGGCAACTCGGGCGGCCCGTTGTTTAACATGGAAGGCAAGGTTGTCGGTATCAATTCCCAGATTTATAGCCGTACCGGCGGTTTTATGGGCCTGTCATTCTCCATTCCTATCGATGTCGTGATGAGCGTTGTCGACCAGATTAAAGCTACCGGCAAAGCCTCACACGGCTGGTTGGGCGTCCAGATTCAGGACGTAACACGGGAACTGGCTGAATCATTTGGCATGAAAAAACCGCAAGGTGCCTTGGTTTCCAGAATCATTCCAGGCAGCCCGGCAGAAAAGGCCGATCTGCAAATTGGCGACATTATTACCGAATTCAACGGTAAAGCCATTGATACTTCCGGCGACTTACCCCCTATGGTAGGCATTACCCCGATCAATGAAACAGCAACGCTAAAAATCATCAGGCAAGGTGACAGTAAAACAGTCACCTTTAAAGTAGGCTTGTTACCTGAACAGGAAGAAAAACTGGCAGAATCTAAAATTGACGCCAAACCTGCCAATAAATTAGGCATCAAGGTTCTTGAACTGACTTCAGAACAAAGAGAAGCCCTGGAACTTGCTAAAGGTGGCGTGCTGGTTGAAGAAGTGGGTAAAGGTGCAGGCAAAAATGGTGGCCTCCAGCGTGGCGATGTAATCTTGCGCATCCAGAACGAAGCCGTCCGTGATGTGACACACTTTGAAAAAATTGCCGAGAACTTGCCCGCCGGCAAATCCATTGCCGTATTAATCCAGCGGCGCGGTAGCCCTGCATTTTTGGCTCTCAAAATAGATAAATAAGCGAAATGTCGTTACTGATTTCCAGGCGCCCTGCCTGGAAATCAGCTTCTACGTTAAAAACCCAAACCCACTAAATATAGAAAAAGCCATGCAATATGGCAGCATTCAAGCAGAAATTTTTCTGCTTGCTCCAAAGGCTTTCCCGCCCTCCTGGCAAAGATCTGGCGGCAAGCAAAATCCTCAATTAGCCGTTTTTTTTCCTTAAATCCACGCTTACCAAAAGCTTGCACCTTTAAAAACAGCCACCTAGAACAGCCTTTTTAAAATTTGTTTTTTTCTCATAAAAATCTATTGTTTTTCAAATTAAACACTATATATTGTGCTTAACGCATTAAAAATATCTATATATAGATATTAATCCAACATCTTATCGGCAACCAAAATGCCGGTTTTTAGCTCGTTTCCATCTTTTTGCCCAAAAACAGCCCAGGAACCATCCATGACCGCACAACTCCATGTTATCGCCAGCACTGTCACCGAAATACCGTTTCAAGACGCGTCAATGGATATTTGGGATACGAAATACCGATTAAAAACTAAAAATGGCGACATCCTTGATAACACCATTGACGAAACCTATCAGCGGGTTGCAAAAGCGATTTCCGAAGTGGAAACAGGCAAGGCCAAGCAGGAGCAACACTACAAGGAATTTTTGTGGGCGCTGCGTCAGGGCGTCATACCTGCAGGCCGCATTATCTCTAATGCCGGTGCGCTGGAACATAAACCGGCCACCTCAACAATCAACTGCACAGTGTCCGGCATTATTGCCGATTCTATGGACGATATTCTGGGCAAAGTTCATGAAGCCGGACTTACGCTAAAAGCCGGATGCGGTATCGGTTACGAATTTTCTACCCTGCGCCCCAAGGATGCTTATGTATCCGGTGCTGGCGCCTACACATCCGGGCCGTTATCGTTTATGGATATTTACGACAAGATGTGTTTTACCGTCTCTTCTGCAGGCGGACGGCGCGGCGCACAAATGGGCACTTTTGATGTCGGCCATCCCGATGTCGTTGAATTTATTCGCGCCAAACGTGAGAATGGCCGCCTGCGCCAATTCAATCTATCGCTACTGATCACCTCTGAATTCATGCTGGCGGTAAAAAATGACCAGCCCTGGCCGCTGTCATTCCCTGTCACCGAAAAAGAAGTCAAACTGGACAAGCTGGATTTGACTGACAGCAGCAAAATCATCTGGCGCGATCTCGCCGTCAAGAACGGCTATATCGTCAACGATGCCGGTCTGGTTGCCTGCAAAATCAACAAAACCATGCCTGCGCGCCGCCTGTGGGACATGATTATGAGCTCCACTTACGACTATGCCGAACCCGGATTTATTCTGATCGACAAAGTCAATGAAATGAACAACAACTGGTTCTGCGAAAAAATCCGCGCCACCAACCCCTGCGGCGAACAACCCTTGCCCCCTTACGGTAGCTGCTTGTTAGGCTCAATCAACCTGACCCGTTTTGTTAAAAAACCGTTCACCAAAGACGCCTATTTCGACTGGGACAGCTACCGCAAAACCATCAGGATTTTCAGCCGCATGCTCGATAACGTCGTCGAACTCAACGGCTTGCCATTGGCTAAACAGCGCGAGGAAATCATCAGCAAACGCCGCCACGGCATGGGCTATTTAGGACTGGGTTCCACTGTAACGATGCTGGGCATGAAATACGGCGACGAAACATCACTGCAATTTACTGAAGAAGTCACCAAAGTTCTGGCCGTAGAAGGCTGGAAAGCCGCGCTGGCGCTCGCCAAAGAAAAAGCACCCGCACCGATTATGGAACAACTGTTCACCGTCACCGGCGAAATGCTTCACCAACGCCCGGAAATGCTGGTCGATGGTTACAAAATCGACGACCAGGTACCCGGCAAAATCCTGCACGCCAAATACAGCCGCTACATGCAGCAACTGGCGCAAATCGAACCGGAACTGGTGCAGCAACTCGCCGAAACCGGCGCACGCTTCAGTCATCACAGCTCCATAGCCCCGACCGGCACCATTTCGCTATCGCTTGCCAATAACGCCAGCAACGGCATCGAACCGAGCTTTGCCCATCATTACTCGCGCAACGTCATCCGCGCCGGTAAAAAATCCAAGGAAAAAATCGACGTCTATTCGTTTGAACTGCTCGCCTACCGCCATATCGTCAACCCCGACGCAATGCCTTACAGCGACGACCCCAAATGCAAACTGCCGGATTACTTCATCGCTGCCGACGACATCACGCCCAGGCAGCATGTCGACATCCAGGCCGCCGCGCAAAAATGGATCGATTCTTCCATATCGAAAACCGCCAACGTGCCGACCGATTTCCCTTACGAAGACTTCAAGTCAATTTACCAATACGCCTACGACAAAGGCCTGAAAGGCTGCACCACTTTCCGCTTCAACCCGGAAGTATTCCAGGGCGTGCTGGTCAAGGAATCCGACCTGGAAAACACCACCTACCAGTTCACGCTGGAAGACGGCACCGTCATGGAATTTAAAGGCAATGACGAAATTGAATACGATGGCGAAATCCACAGCGCCGCAAATTTGTTTGATGCGTTGAAAGAGGGGTATTACGGGAAGTTTTGATATTCATTAAATTTGGTATATGCGCGATAACAAATCACATTGACAATGATATAAAACAACATCAATATTGATATAGAGTAATTGCATTAAAGGATTAATATGCTCACCCCAAATTACAAAAAGCCATTTGCACAATTTGTAAAAAAGCAGCCTAAACCATTCCAGGCCGTTATTGAGGATGAAGTTTTATCCATCTGTGCCAATCCTGAAATTGGCGAACAGAAAAAAGGCGATTTGAGCAGTATTCGGGTGTACAAATTTAAGTATCAAAGACAGGAATACTTGATTGCTTATAGTTATACGCTTGATAGATTAGAAATTGTGTTGATCGACTTTTATAAAATCGGGACGCATGAAAATTTTTATACCGAACTAAAGAAATACCTTGCCGCAGAACAGAAACCCAAATGAACACAATGACCGCAGAACAACTGTTTGTAAATTTGCAGCAATTGCCGACAACCGAAAGACAACGATTTTTCGTCATGTTGTCGGATTCGTTAAATGACAAAGAAAACTTTAGCCATCAAGACGTGTTTGGGCATTTGAACAAAGCCGAATTCACAGCAGCGGAAGCGGCTGAATATCTCGACATTTCCATTGCCACATTCAGGCGGTATTTGAAAGCAAAAAAAATAACGGCAAGTACAGGAGTCGGCTCAACGCATTTATATTCGCTGGATGCTTTACGGGAATTCAAGAAGGCGCTTAAGTTGACGAAAAACAACAACTGATAACTATTTGATCTTTAAAATAGCATCTTCAAGTATTTTGTTGAGATCCTTGCCTCATCCTAACCAAGGACACTTGAGTATCTAGTCACGTTGTTGGTAGTTTTTTAAGAATCGAAAGCTGCATTTGTCGAGCTATTAGCTGATCAGATAAATTTATTAATTTTAGCGGGATTACAAATGCTAGATAAAGACCTATTAGTAACGTTGCATAATGTGATAACCCAACACATTGATGTTCTTCTTGCCGAAGATTCAAAAAAACAAACTACTTTATTAAATAACGAAGCAAAAAAAGGTTTTATTAAGCCAACTGGAAACTACTATAGTGGATTATTTGAAATCAAAAAAGAATCCATAAAAAATAGACCAAAAGTTATTTGGCCAGTAGTGTTGGAAGTATTGCAAGCATATATGCCGGACTACTATCAAGAAATAGGCGACGATATAAAACAAGAGCTAAATAGATATTTTCCTGAAAATTTATCAGAAACTGGCAACTCATTAGAAGACCCGATCTTTATCAACAACAAATTAAACAAAGAAAAAAATCAAAACGAACTCGAAAGAGTTAGGTGCTCTTCGTTACATGAGATACACAATAAAGTCGACTTGTACTCCGCAACAATTTCACAAAAAAATACCTATCGCTTGCAAGAAAAATCAGATCAAATAAATCAACAAAATATAGAAACATCCCAATCAATTAAGAACTTTCCAAAAACAATCTTATTTACAGCAGCTAACCCAAATTGCCAAACTCCACTTAGACTAGATGTCGAAGCTCGTGAAATTGAAGAAAGCTTTCGTTTAGCAAAGTATCGTGATCAATTTGTAATACAACATCAATGGGCAACTCGTATACGGGATTTACGACGAGCAATGCAAGAACATGAACCAAGTATTGTTCATTTTTGTGGGCACGGTTCAGGCGAACAAGGCATTGTTTTAGAGAATAACGAAGGCAAAACACAAATGGTTAGCACCAAAGCCTTAGCCAATTTCTTTGAATTATTTGTTAATAATCTGGAATGCGTAGTTTTAAATGCTTGTTTTTCTGAGATTCAAGCAAAAGAAATTGTTAGACATATACCTTTTGTAATTGGGATGTCACATAGCATTAGCGATGCAGCAGCAATTGAGTTTGCCGTAGGGTTTTATGATGCTTTAGCTAGTGGCAATGACTATGAAAAAGCTTATAAATTTGGTTGTAATGCAATAGAAATGTCGGGTAATGATGAGAATCAAATTCCAGTATTTTTCAAAAACTCAGATCAATACCAACATAATCAAGAAGCGAAACAGATACCGTCTTGAAATAAATATGCAAGCGATAACAAGACGATATCTATTTGATTAGGCTATAAATATCTTACTTTTTAACAAAATAATAAATTTCGCCAAACTTGCCTTTTAAGACCAGACTGCTGTCAGATACTTCCACTAAAGCAAAAGTATCAAACCCGGAACGGCCTACATAAGGGATTTTTAGTTTATTGTCTTCAATTACAAAATTGATGGGCGCTTGGTCGTAATGAGTACCTTCGCGGGGAATATTCAGGATGGTTATTTTGCCGTCTTTAAATATCCAGGTGTCTTCGCGCTGAATTTTGTCTTTGGACGCTTCGTTGTTTTTGGTGTACTGCAGTTTCCAGGTGCCTTGCACTTGCTCTTTGGATTCCAGCGGAATGTCGGCATAAACAGAGCTTGTAAATACGCATGCAGCCAATAGAACTGATGCCAAACTTATTTTTTTCATTATTATTTTCCTTTTTTAAATTAAATAATCGCAACGGATTGTACGCGCACCGATCAGGTAACCCTATTTTTAAATTTATCAGTGTCGTAAGCAGCTCCGGGCTGTACCATCTATAAAATGGATAGCAACCGCGGCACTATTCAGTGAATCATGCATTTATAAGAGTTAGGCATTAACAAATCGTTCACACTTAAAATCAATAATTTATTTATTAACCGCCAGAAAATGCAAGACCCTATCGCATTGATTTTATAATGAAAACCTCAATCAATGCCTAACCCCTACCCTATTATTTTTACTCTACCCATTTACGACTATGACTTACAAAATTGAAAAAAAAATCACCGCTTACAAGGTTCTGAACGATGATGACAAAGCCGCTGCAGAACAGGCTGTTAATGAAGCCAAAGTACTTGACCGCGAAAGTATGCATGAAAACGTCGCGCGCCCTGAAATCCTGTTCGGTTCAACTTACAAGATCAAGACTCCGCAATCGGAACATGCGCTGTATATTACAATTAACGATATGATCCTGAACCAGGGCACCGAGCATGAAGAACGCCGTCCTTACGAGGTGTTTATCAACTCCAAGAATATGGAGCATTTCCAATGGGTGCTGGCGTTGACGCGGGTTATCTCTGCGGTGTTCCGCAAAGGCGGCGATGCCTGTTTCCTGGTTGAAGAACTTAAAGCGGTGTTCGACCCTAAAGGCGGTTATTTCAAAAAAGGTGGTGTGTTTATGCCGTCCCTGGTTGCCGAAATCGGTTATGCGATTGAAGCGCATTTAAAACAAATCGGTATGCTGAAAGACAAGGATTTTGACGACCATCAAAAACAGTTCCTGGCCGCCAAGCGCAAAGAGTTTGAAGCGATACACAATGACACATCGACACTGGATGAAAGCGGCAGCTTTCCTGCCAAAGCGTTGTTATGCGGAAAGTGCCAGACCAAAGCTGTCGTACTGATGGACGGCTGTATGACTTGCCTTAATTGCGGTGATAGTAAATGTGGTTAAGAAAACGTTAATCAATTGACTAACATCAATTACCAATCGCTTCCTGTAGTATAATTTACCTTTTTATTGATAAGGTTACCCATGCCCATTTCGCTCGCTGTTCTTGAAAAGGTGGTCCGTGCAGCAGGATCGATTGCATTGACTCATTTTAAGGATCTGAAAAACCTGGAAGTCAGCAAAAAAAAACCCAGGGACTTCGTTACCGAAGCAGACGTTGCTGTTGAAGCCTTTTTAAAAGAGGCTCTCAGCCAGGAATACCCTGAGTTCGGCTTTTGGGGAGAGGAAAGCGGGCAAAGTGACAATCAAGACTCACGCTGGATTGTCGATCCGATTGACGGCACCCATTCCTTTGCCAAAGGCCAGTATTTCTGGTCAATCAGCGTCGCCCTTGAAATTAACCAGGAACTTATCGCCGGAGCTGTCTATGCACCGGCTTTAAATGATTATTACTGTGCCGAAAAGGGAAAAGGCGCATGGAAAAACGGCCTACCGATTAGCGTATCTTCTGAAGAAAACCTTGGCGACTCAATGGTAGCAACAGGTTTTGCCTGTTTACGTTCGTACCTGAACGATAATAATCTTGAACGCTTCGGCAGAATCGCGCAAAAAACCACCGGTCAACGCCGTTTCGGCTCAGCGGCAATGGATTTGTGTCTGGTTGCAGACGGTCAGGTTGACGCATTCTGGGAGCAGGAATTAAATCTGTATGATATTGCGGCAGGCGCATTAATTGTTCAGGAAGCTGGCGGATCAATAACTGACTTCCAGGGCAACAACGGCATCTTTCCAAAGCAGATTCTGGCGACCAATGGTAAGCTTCTCGGGCAGATTTTGCCGCTGATGTGAAGCTTTAACAGCCAAACAAAATGGGGCAAACCAATCATGAACAACGACACAACGACAACGCCGGATACCGTGGCAGAACAGCAACACCCTACCTCTGATACCAATCCGGCGCAACAGACACCGGAACATGGCGGGATAACAGGGCCAGAACCCACACGCTACAGCGATTGGGAGAAAAATGGTCGATGCATCGATTTTTGATAATGGCAAGCACAGGATAATACACACTATGACTACCAACACTAACCGCCCGATTTCCCCGCATTTGCAGATATACAAACTGCCTTTAACCGGGATTATTTCCATTACCCACCGTATCACGGGTGTACTGTTATCCATCGGTTTGATCTTTTTTGTCTATATCATATCGTCAGTTGCAGATGGGACTGACAGTTATGCAGCGATGCAGGATCTAATGAGTGTATGGCTGATAAGATTGATATATTGGGGTTTTATTTATGCGCTATTTTTTCATTTATGTCATGGGGTGCGCCATTTGATATGGGATACGGGACAAAGTTTTGAGAATGAAACACTAGAACACTACGCAAAAATTGAACTGATTGCCTCAGTTGCCCTTACCCTATTTACTTTTATCTTTGTCTGAGCAGGGTTAACTTATGGATTATCAATCTCCTTTAGCCAAGGTTCGCGGATTAGGTTCTGCAAAATCGGGAACATCGCATTGGTGGATGCAGCGTGTCAGTGCCGTAGTGCTGATACCTTTATCCTTCCGGTTAATTACTTTTCTGGATCAGAGCCTGAATGCTCCTTATCAACAAACCGTAGACTGGCTAGCCTCACCTTTTAATGCCGTTTGCATCATGGCGTGGATACTGGCTGTTTTTTACCATGCTGCATTAGGTGTGCAAGTCGTTATCGAAGATTATGTTGCCGCCGAAGGGCCTAAAATTATTTCAGTTTGGGCCGCAAATATCGTTTTTTTACTTCTGGCGCTGGCAGCTTTAATCGCATTGCTGCGCATAATATTGGCAGGTTAACTGATGTCTACAGCTTATAAAATAATCGAACACGCTTATGATGTCATCGTCGTCGGCGCAGGTGGTGCAGGGCTTCGCGCCACCTTTGGCATGGCGGAAAAAGGTTTGAAAACCGCCTGCCTTACCAAAGTCTTCCCGACCCGCAGCCATACCGTCGCCGCACAAGGCGGCATCAGCGCCGCACTGGGCAATATGGGCGAAGACGACTGGCGTTTTCACATGTATGACACGGTGAAAGGCTCGGATTGGCTGGGCGACCAGGACGCGATTGAATATATGTGCCGCGAAGCCATCCCGGCTATTATCGAGCTGGAACATTACGGCGTACCGTTTTCCAGAACGCCCGAAGGCAAAATCTATCAACGTGCATTCGGCGGCATGACCACTCATTACGGCAAAGGCCAGGCACAGCGTACTTGCGCAGCGGCGGATAAAACCGGACACGCCATTCTGCATACCTTGTATCAACAAGCCTTAAAGCATAATGCCGAATTTTTCGTCGAATACATCGCGCTGGATTTGATTATGCAGGACGGCGAATGCCGGGGCGTTCTGGCCTGGTGTCTGGACGACGGCTCGCTGCATTTGTTCAAGGCGCATCAAACGGTGCTGGCGACCGGCGGTTATGGACGCAGTTATTTTTCCTGCACCTCGGCGCATACAGTCACCGGCGACGGCAACGCAATGGTGTTACGCGCAGGCCTGCCGTTGCAGGATATGGAGTTTGTGCAGTTTCACCCGACCGGAATCTATGGCTCAGGCTGTTTGATTACCGAAGGCGTGCGCGGCGAAGGCGGCTACCTGACCAATTCCGAAGGCGAACGCTTTATGGAAAGATATGCACCATCGGCTAAAGACCTAGCCTCACGCGATGTCGTCAGCCGCGCGATGACGATAGAAATTAACGAAGGCCGCGGTGTAGGCAAGCTGAAAGACCATATCTATTTGCATATCGAACATCTCGACCCTGCGATTATTCACGAACGCTTGCCCGGCATTGCCGAAACTTCGCGGATTTTTGCCGGTGTCGATGTGACCAAACAACCGATTCCGGTATTACCCACCGTGCATTACAACATGGGCGGCATTCCCACCAATTACAAAGCCGAAGTAGTGACACTGGACGGCGATAACCCCGATAAAGTCGTGCACGGTTTAATGGCAATCGGCGAAGCAGCCTGCGTTTCGGTACATGGCGCCAATCGCCTGGGTTCAAACTCCTTGTTGGATCTGGTCGTGTTTGGTCGTTCGGCGGCCATCCGTTGCGCGGAACTCGTCAAACCCGGCACAGCCCATAAACCGCTGGCGAAAACGGCTTGCGACAAAGCCCTGGCGCGTTTCGACAAAATCCGCAACGCCAACGGCAGCCGCAGCACTTCCGATATTCGTCTGGCTATGCAGCGCACCATGCAAACCAAGGCCGCCGTGTTCAGGACGCAATCCACGCTGGATGAAGGCATTGCCGCGATGGCCGAAGTCAGGGAATCTTTCGCCGAAGTGGGCGTAAAAGACAAGTCGCTGATCTGGAACACCGATCTGGTCGAAACCCTGGAGCTGGACAACCTGCTCGCACAAGCCAATGTCACAATTACCGCTGCGGGCAACAGGCAGGAAAGCCGTGGCGGACATGCGCGGGAAGACTACCCTGATCGTAATGACGCCAACTGGATGAAACACACCTTGACCTGGCTGATCGACGATCAAGTAAAAATCGATTACCGACCCGTGCATTTATACACCTTAACCGATGAAGTGGACGTTATTCCACCCAAAGAGAGAGTCTACTAATGGCTGAATTTACGCTCCCCAAAAACTCGGTACTTACCGAAGGCAAAACATTCAAGGCACCGGCAGACACAAAAAATATCCGCCGCTTTGAAGTCTATCGCTGGAATCCCGATTCCGGCGAAAACCCGCGCGTCGATATTTATGAACTGGATATGGACGATTGCGGCCCGATGGTGCTGGATGCCATCCTGAAAATCAAAAACGATGTCGACAGCTCACTGACCTTCCGGCGCTCCTGCCGCGAAGGCGTATGCGGTTCCTGCGCGATGAACGTCAACGGCAAAAACACCCTGGCCTGTACCAAAGCCATCGACGCCTATCCCGACACCATCCGAATTTTCCCGTTGCCGCACATGCAGGTAGTCAAAGACCTCGTGCCGGACATGACCCATTTCTATGCACAATACGCGTCCATCAAACCGTGGATAGAAACCCAAACCCCCGCCCCTGCCGACACCGAACGCCTGCAAAGCAGGGAAGACCGCGCCAAACTTGACGGCTTGTATGAATGCGTACTGTGCGCCTGCTGCTCAACCAGTTGCCCCAGTTACTGGTGGAACAGCGAACGTTACTTAGGCCCCGCCGTATTGCTACAAGCCTACCGCTGGCTGGTCGACAGCCGCGACGAAAACACCGGCGCAAGGCTTGATGAACTGGAAGACCCGTTCAAACTGTACCGCTGCCACACGATTATGAACTGCACCGACACCTGCCCGAAAGGCTTAAACCCCGCCAAAGCCATTGCCGAAACCAAAAAACTGCTGGTGCAAAGAAAACTGGGCTGATGGACGAACTCGCCAAGCTGCGCTGGCAATGCCGACGCGGCAGCAAAGAGCTGGATTTGCTGTTGCAACGCTACCTGGAAACGGATTATGTGCTGGCTGATGAGGCAGGCAAAGCGCGGTTTGTTCAGTTGTTGGCATTGGAGGATGATGAGTTGTTGGGGGTTTTGATGCGGGGATTTAGAAGTCAGAACGCTGGGGAAGGCGGTTTTTGATTGCGAAAATAGGCGCTTTTGCAGTGGTTAGATTTTAGGGTTACTGTTAATTGTCGCAAATGTTTACAGGGTAAGCTTCCTGTGTATTTTTTGACGCTACTTGTATTTATTTTAGGCTAAACTAAATTTGTATAAGCACTTGAAATTAATTTTGTTTTTTATTTTTGAAAATATTTTGGCAAACCTTTGACGCAATGTTTTACGTCTATTAGGATGGCTAATTAACGTTAGGCATTATAAAAAGCTAGTGTCTGTTTTACTTTCGTCAATACTGTAACTCAAAGAACAAATGAGGGCATCTATGAACATGTTAAGAATATTAATTATTGCAATACTACTCACTGGTTGCGCAAATAAAGGAGGACATCTGGAGCTAGAAGATCTCGCATCGGCAAATCAGTCACACTTGTCGCAAATTTCTATTGGCATGAGCAAAAACGATGTCTTTTTACGAATGGGGAATAGCACCTCAGAAACACATGATGGGATAGTAAATAACCCATGGACGGTTGAGTCATTTATGGATAAGGACGGTTCACAATGTGAAATACTCTATTATGTGACACATAAAAACCAACCGTTTACTCCAGTACGAAAATCATTAACCACTGCGGTTGTTCTCAAAGATGGCAAGGTCGTTGGCTTGGGCGAAAATGCTTTGCAACAGTTTAAACAACCTTAAGCTTTTCCCCAAGAGGTATGCGAAGCATGGAGTCAGTGTTAACATCCAACGTCGACCTAACAAAACCGAAGAGGTCAGGTGTTTACCTTGAATTTTGTTTTTTATCGGGTTCGGTGGTTGCGCTGGTCATCTGTGAGCAGCACGTCCCTTGCCGTAACGTTAAGCGTTCGCTGCTGAGTAGTGCCTTGCCCATCATGGAAATTATCAAGAATCATGCGAATCGCTAACCCCCGTCCCGATAGATTTCTACTAACCTTAAGCCTAAAAGTGCTTTGGCGCATATCCAAAAAACTACTGATCGTTGCTGCCATATCAGGACTTGGTGCGCTTAATGTTCTGACCATCGTTAACGACCAAGCTCATGCCGCAGGCTTCAATTTCTTAAAGTCAGTTCTCACGCCTTTAGTTGCAGAAGCAAACTTGTCGGACTTGTTGAGTCACAGTCCCACACAAAAATATAAAGCAATCGAAACACGGAATGTTGAGTTGAAGCGATTTTCTGCAATGCGATCTAACACAGTAAAGAGAGTGTCGACACGAATTGGACGTCGTGCAGTTGCTAATGCCGCAAAGAATGTTTCCTCATTTGCTGTAGAGATAATTCCAGTCGTAGGAGTTACAGCAATGGTGGCTTTAACGGCTTCAGATATTTACGACGACTGCCAGACATTGAAAGACCTGAATGAATTGAACATCACTTTCAATCATGAAAAAGAAGACGAAACAACCGTTTGCGGGATGAAGGTTCCATCTATCAACTAATGCTGGCTATGAACGCGGTAAAGCACAATCCGTATGGTGCCAATAGCGTAGCGTATTGCACCGCATGTTTCGCAAGGTATGAGCTAATCGGTTATTTTGTTTGGTGGTAGTTTGGCTATGGCGTTATTGCCGGGCCTAACAAGTCGGTCAAAGGGACGCGCCGCCCGGTGGCGGTTTTGAAGTTTCGTTTTTATCAAGGTTCGGCGGCTTTGTTTCGCTTTCGTTAGCGGCGCGCCCCTTACCGTAACGTTGGGCATAGCTGCTGGGTGACTCTAGGCTTTAGCGAATATTTTATCGTTCCCACGCTCCGGCGTGGGAATGCCGCCCGTGACGCTCCAGCGTCGCGTTACGCAACGCTGGAGCGTTACATGATGCGTTTCCACGCCGGAGCGTGGGAACGATAGCCATAATCAAGACATAAGGGTACGCACCGCGCACCTTTTCAATATTGAACTGCACTGGAAATCTTGATGAATACATTACCCAGCGGGATACTTTAAAATGGGCACCCCCCTTATTTATCTTGATACTTGCAGCATTCAGCGACCCTTGGATAACAAATTACAGCCGAGAATATTCCTAGTGTTTAATTTCGTAAATTAGCTATAGTATTTTTAATCTGCGATCCTTTGACTTCTCGTCGGCGCCATTTGAAAGGTTGCGCCTGTTGATTATGGTGCTTGATAAACGCTTCAATGGCGGTTTTGAGATCGTCAGTGCTTGTAAAGCTGGCCTGCTTGAGCGCTTTGCGCGACAAAATGCCGAACCAGATTTCGATTTGATTCAGCCAACTGGCCGATGTGGGGGTGTAATGAAAATAGATGGGGCGACCACAAGCAGCCAACCATTCCTCATTGCGCTTATGGGTACAGTAATTTTATCGTTCCCACGCTCTGGCGTGGGAATGCCGCCCGTGACGCTCCAGCGTCGCGTTACGCAACGCTGGAGCGTTACATGATGCGTTTCCACGTCGGAGCGTGGGAACGATAGCCATGTAGATACTCTGTTCAAAATCAAGCCCATTTTAATAACAAACCCCTTCAATATTGAACTGCACTGGAAATCTTGATGAATACATTACCCAGCGGGATACTTTAAAATGGGCATCCCCCTTATTTATCTTGATACTTGCAGCATTCAGCGACCCTTGGATAACAAATTACAGCCGAGAATATTCCTAGAAGCAGAAGCTATCCTCACACTGTTGAGTTTAGTAGAAGCTGGTGAACTTGAACTGTTGTCATCGGATGTTCTCAAGTTTGAAATCTCATGTATTGCTAATGTCAACCGAAGGTCAGAAGCTGAAATACTCCTAAGACTTGCATCTAATGTTGCTCCAGTACAAACTAGCACTAAAGTGCTTAGTGAACAAATAATAGCAAGTGGTGTGAAACCGTTTGATGCGGTACATGCGGCAGTCGCTATTTAGAATCACGCTAGCTATTTCTGTACTTGTGACGATAAATTACTCAAAAAACTCAAACTCTTAAACCTTAATGGGCATACGCAATTTGTATCTCCACTTGAGCTAGTAATGGAGGTTACTGCATGAAAGCAAAAATTAAACCTATGCCTTTAGTCAACGAAAATGCCACCAATATTTTGGTTAAGGAAATGGGTGTAGTGGATACTATCCGTTTTCTTAATCAATTTTCTGCCGGATACGGCAACTATACGGAAGAACGACGAAAAATAGTTGATTCAATGACGCTGGATGATATTTTTTCTGGCATTGAGGAAATGAAGCATGGTGGGAAGGGTTGAGAAACGATAAAAGGGGACGCTTCCCTTTTTGGTGGCTCGGCTGTTGTTTTTGGTCGGCAGTTGTTTGGCTTTGGTGCTTGTTTCCCAGCGCGTAAGTCGCAATTAACGTGCTGTTTATGCCCGCCATACTCCCACAAATACAATTTTTAAAATTCGGCGGTAATTGCGATGTTGAAATACAGATACGCTTACGGAATTCTGATTGCCGTTACGGGTTTGGCCGTCGCGGCAATGCTGTTTGTTGACCGAATCCCGCAAGACCCTTCTTATCATTTGCTCGCCGACACCCGCAAAATTGGCGGCATCAATAATTTCTGGAATGTGGTATCAAATTTCTTATAAGATTCAAAGATCGCGATAACATCAAAACATTCGGGGCCGGTTTGCAAAACCTGTCTCGCGTGGGAACAGCAAAATAAATTCAAAAACGAGTGTGGAAAAGCGCAATGATTTTGCATCTTAGCGGCTCGTCCCTTATCGTAACATTAAGCAATTCCTCGACTACACTAAAAGAAGACATCCATGAACACTGAAATCATTACTGAAGCTGCTCGCGCCACTCTCGACGGCTCTATTCCTTTTCCGGAGGTTGTCCGCCGACTCATTGAGACTGGCGTTGAATATTATCACGTCGATTACGTCGCCTTGCGGAAGTCATTTTACAGCGCCACGGGCGATGTCGTAACGACGCCCATTCCCTACGAAGGGTTGCCTCCTGTCGCCGCGGACTTCGATGCAGCCGGGCTGCGCGCGGCAATTCTGGACAGCCAACACCATGGCCAGCATTACCGCGACTTTACCAGACGCGTGATGGCTTCTGGCGTACAGGGCTACATCGCTTTCCTGCGCGGACAGCGCGTGACTTACTGGGGACGCGGCGGCGATCAGCATACTGAGTGGTTTCCTGGAACAGACCCAAGCTCCAAATGACCGCAACGCCGAAGCTGTGTAGCTCGGGTATGCTGTTTATACCTGACATCATCAATATCCCAAATGTCGGGCAAAACAGAAGCGGTTGCCCAAGCTTATACCCGCCAAGCCGGCCGGGATATGTACCCCGTCCGCGAGATTCATGGGGTTTAAAGATAGCGAAAACGTCAAAACATTCGAGGCAGATTTGCAAAGCCCGTCCTGCGAGGGAACTGCAATATAAATTTAAAAAGCAGGGATGAGCTAGTGCTAATGATTTTCCAAGCCGAACGGGGAATATTGCGCCACCCGTAAGGTTTAAAATTGTTCGAAATATGGTCGCAAATCCAGTCCAGCTTGAGACTAAGCATTTGGAGGCAGGCAATTGATGAACCAAGATCATGATACAGATAGTGCCGCCTACGTCGAGGTTTGCCTGTGGCTGCCTGGAGGCAGCGGACATAAGAACCGCGGTTGGCTGTTGATTAAAGGTTGGGCTTTTGTCGATGGCGGTACTACGGAAGCCGCTTTGGCATTCGAGCAATTCCCGTCCAGACTTTCTTTGGTCTCGAAGTTTTTGGTTCTGAAGCCTGTTTCCCGACAGGATGTTTGCAATGTCTACGAAAAAGCTCCAGAGAACTGCGGCTTTAGCTTAACCATCCCTTTAGAGCAAGCAATTTCCCATAAACGCCGACCTGTATTGTTATTCCGCCGAGGGCAAAATACATTAACACTCAAACTGAAAACAATTCTCGACGCCTCCGACCCTGATAGCCTTTGCCATCGTTATGCTTTGGATAAGCTACGAAAAGACAAACTCAAGAATTTACTACTCAATGAAGCCGAGCGCCTAAATGGTCTCATTTATAAAGCTTCAAAACCTATAAGCCTATATATTGACCCCAGCTTTGCCTGTAACCTGCACTGCCCCCATTGCGTCTCCGAAATGCTACGTGAGCAAGGCCTCTCCAAAAAAAATATGCGCCCTGATCATATCCACAAGATATTGGAGCAATATGGCGTGTATCTGGTTCGGGTTACCTTGGCACTATGGGGGGAACCGCTGCTGAACAAACGCTTTGCAGAAATTGTCCGCTTGCTCAAAGACTATGGGATTTTTTGTGAAACCAGCACCAATTTGAGTGTACCTCTGACGGATCAGGCCATTGATGAAATCATTAGCTCAGGCCTGGATGAGATACGTTTGTCCATTGACGGAGCGACTCAGGAAACCTACGCCCGTTATAGGGTTGGAGGCAATCTGGACTTGGTTTTGAACAACGTTCGGCGTTTGGTTGCGGCGAAAAATCGTCTGGGTTTGGTACTCCCCAAGCTACGCTGGCAATATTTATTATTTCCATGGAATAAACAAGAAAAGGAGGCTGCAGAACGTCTGGCTCAGGAATGCGGAGTCGATGAGTTTTATTGTTTTCCTGGAGACCTCTGGAACCGGCCGCCATCAATCCTGCCAAGGCAAGCAAATGATGAAAACATTCAACTGGGAAAACTTGGTTTAACAACCATAGCCAACATGAAACAACGCGCCGCCATGCTTGAACACAACGGCTGTGATTTTCTGGATCATACTCTGGCCGTACATTCAGATAGTATGGTTTTCCCATGTTGCTATTACCCCGCACCGAAGGATGCTTTGGGAATCTGGAAAGATCTGGAAGCCGATCCCTTCAATGCACCGCGAATCATTCAGCTTCGGAGTTTTGTGCAAGCATTACGAGCTGAAAAAGTAGAGAGCGGACCAAGCCCGTGTGCTGGATGCGGCGCGCTATCCAGAGGTCATGTAGAAGACCATCTTGACTTCATGACGGCTTTTCAACTGATAATAACAAAATATTAATTAAATAGGCATAGGGACACCCACATCAAATTACACTATTATCGTATCCCAATGTCGGGCAACAAAAGCCGGTTGGCCGACATACCCCCTAGAGGACAAATCAAAGACAACTTTTAAAATTCGGCGGTAATTGCGATGTTGAAACACAGATACGCTTACGGCATTCTGATTGCCGTTACGGGGTTGGCCGTCGCGGCAATGCTGTTTGTTGACCGAATCCCGCAAGACTCCTCTTATCATTTGTTCGCCGACATCCGCAAAATTGGCGGCATCAATAATTTCTGGAATGTGGTTTCAAATCTTCCATTCCTGTTTGCGGGACTGTTTGGGCTATCGAGAAGCCGGTTTTTGCTGGAAGCCAAAACCCGAAGCGCCTATTTATCTATCTGCATAGGCTTTCTGCTGGTTAGCATCGGCTCAGCTTATTATCACTTTGCACCCTCCACGCAGTCGCTACTCTGGGATAGATTGCCTATAACAATAGCGTTTATGTCGGTGTTTTCTATTTTGCTTGATGAGCGGGTAATACCTGAGGCCAAATTGCCAACATTGTATCCGTTGATGGCTATCGGCACTAGTACCGCCGCCTATTGGTACTGGACGGGGTCTGTCGGTTCCGGCGACCTGAGACCCTATGTATTGGTGCAGTTTTTACCCGTTGTTTTGATACCGCTGATCCTAATGCTGTTTCCCGGCAAGTATCTGAATAGCCGCCTACTCGCGTCAGCTTTGGGGTTGTATGTAATTGCCAAACTGTTTGAGCATTTTGATCGGCAAGTATTAAATTTTATCGGCGTATTAAGCGGACATAGCATCAAGCATTTATTGTCAGGCTTAGCTGTCGTCTGCATCATACTTTCCGTCCCGATTAAAAAAGAGGCGCACTAACTTGCATTTAGTCCATATTTTTTACAAGTATTCAAGCCAGACACGGCGTGTTGCCACGTTCTCAACGTTCAAAAATAGCGATAACCATAGTTGAGTTCACTGATGGCCGTTGAGAATGAAGGCACAAACCCGGAGCCGATTATCTTTTCCTGTATTCGACGATGACTTGATACCTTGGGTGATTCCAGGCACCGATGTAATGACTCGTAAAACCGTTTGTTTCTCCAAAGCCGCACATTTCAGCCTTGGTGTAGGCGAAAAAACCGTGGTCGTGAGGTTTTTTGGGGTTATTGATCTTCTGTTGGGTCTCAAAAAAAGTGGCATAAAAAAACGCCGTCATCTTTAAGCCATGGATAAAGTTTCTTAAAACACAAATCGATTAGGCCGGGCGGCAAATGGGTAAATAATGATTGTGCAATCGCAAAATCAGCTTTTTACCCAAGTTTTTCGAATTCGAATGTGTTTGAAATAATAATGTTCGGCTGTTTTTCTTCTCTTAGTTCAGGATTAAGCTCTTTTTCTAATCCGGCTTTAACCAGCCCGCTTTCTTTTTCAACGCCCAAATAGTGTGAAGCCTCAAGATAAGGTATTGCATTAACGCCCAAACGTAATGCTCCACAGGCGATATCCAACAGATAATGCTCGGGTTTTAATCCTTTGGATAGCAGAAAATTGAACTGTAGCTTTCCGATTTCTTCCCACATGCCGCCGACGTAAGCACGATGACCTTTTTCTGTAATTCCTTTGTCACCTTCTGACCCTAAAAATGCCAAAGGAGCTATTTTTCTAATTATTTTCTTTAAAGTTGATTTCATGACTGTTGCTATAATTGACGTTGTTGGACTCAAGTTCTATTAATGTTTGTTAGCACAGCCGGGAATCGCTGCATCGGGCACGCTTTTTATGCCGGACATTATCCTATCTCAACTGTCGGGCCACATAAACGGCCGCCCCAAGCAAGCATTTATTATCAGGCTTTGTTGTCGTCTGCATTATACTTTCCGTCCCGGTTAAAAAAGAGGCTCACTAGCTTGCATTTTATCCGTATTTTTTTACAAGTATTAATAATAGTTGGCGCATGTATTGTGCTTGCAGCCTTTATCTTCTCACCGAAACGTGACTTGGTAACCATTATTAGTGTTGTGGGACTTACAGCAATTTTGATGGCTTTGACCCTACTCCTCAAGCAGGCAACGAATAATCGGTTAATGGGAAACCCTATAGACGATACACGGCTGGGGGGTATATTTTGTTTATTAATAGGTTTACCCGTTCTTTTTATTAGCATTAGCTATCTTATCGGTTCTGAACCATTGCCGCCAAGAACGGGCCGTTGCAGGATAATTTGCAATTTAATCTTGCTCATTACCGAATACTTTGGTGAATCGGCCGGCAGGTTTGCTGCAGGCAGCTTTTGGTTATGTAACGGTTTGTTTGTATGCTATTTCGGCATAAAACTTATCAAGAAGCGCCCTTATCAATAACACAAAGCATCACCTATCCATGACTACTGGCTACTAAGCCGCAGTACTAAAAATCGGCTTAGCTCACTAACAATTAACAAAAATGTTAGCCGGACAGCCAGGACTGTGCTTTGGGTAAGCGCCTGCACTGGGGTACAATATTTAACGTGGTGTTAAGCAAAGGAGACTGTATTGGCCAACAAAGCTATCAAGCCGGAGCTGACTTGCCTATCATTAACCAACAATAACCTAACAACGAGGGAAAACCATGAAAAAACATTTGATTGTGTCCATATTGATGCTGGTTTCGGGCGGTGCTATTGCGAATACCGACCATTATTTGCTGCGCGACGGCAAACATATCCATCATTTAAAAATCACTACGCTTAACAATGAAGTTACTGTCAGCGCCGATGTGGACTTTGAGCCTAATGCCGATGAAGCGGGCAGCAACGCCTGTTCTGCAGAAGTTTCCGGCGAAGCCAAAAGTACTGGTGAAAATGAATTGGTACTGAAAAAACATTCGGAAAGCGAAGCCAGCTATTGCGAACTGAAAATCAAATTGACCCCTACCGGCGCGACTGTTGAGCAATCAAAAGATTGCGATAATTTTGCGACGGGTATTTGCCATTTTTCCAGCGATGGCAAAGAGATGGTTAAGTTTAAATAGTTTTAAGACATTTGATGGCTATTCGTCAGGGCCACTTGCACGCCCTGACGAAAGAATTACCTGACGGTTTAGTCCTTTACAGGCGGCGGCGCAAGTACAACCCTTGAGCCATTCGACTCCGCCGCACTCACAACACCTGCCGCCTCCATATCTTCAATCATCGTTGCTGCGCGGTTATAGCCGACTTTAAAGCGCCGCTGTACGCTGGATATTGAGGCTTTGCGTGATTCTGTCACAAACTGTACCGCTTGATCGTACAGGGCATCAGATTCGGCGTCACCGCTGCCACCACCGCCACTACTTCCAGCCATGCTGTAGCCGTCATTGGCATCAGAAATTTCCTGGGTAATATCCGGCAGGTAATTAGCGGGAGCAGTCTGTTTTAAAAACTCAACGACACGATGCACTTCATGGTCATCAACAAATGCGCCGTGGGCACGAATCGGGATGCTGGTTCCTGAAGGTAGGAATAGCAGATCACCATTGCCTAACAGGGTTTCGGCACCGCCCTGATCAAGGATGGTACGCGAATCAATGCGTGATGAAACCTGAAAGGATATACGTGTCGGCACGTTGGCTTTAATCAAGCCGGTTAAGACATCAACCGAGGGCCGTTGCGTAGCGAGAATCAAATGGATGCCGGCAGCGCGGGCTTTTTGTGCCAGACGGGCAATCAGCTCCTCGACTTTTTTACCGACAATCATCATCATATCGGCTAATTCGTCAATTATGATAACGATGCTGGGCAAGGTGCTTAATACCGGAAAGTCCTCGCCGTCTTCCAGCGGGTTAACCAATTTAAACATCGGGTCCCTGATAGTTTCGCCCCTGGCAGTCGCGTCTTCAATTAACTGGTTAAAACCGGCCAGATTCCTGACGCCCATTTTTGACATCAATTTATAACGTCGCTCCATTTCCCCCACCGCCCAACGCAAAGCATTGCTGGCTTCTTTCATGTCGGTGACGACGGGCGTCAATAAATGCGGGATGCCTTCATAGACTGACAGCTCCAACATTTTCGGGTCTATCATTATCATCCGCACCTGTTCGGGTGTGGCTTTGTACAGCAGGCTCAAGATCATGGTGTTGATCGCAACCGACTTACCTGAACCCGTGGTACCCGCAACCAGTGCATGGGGCATTTTGCCAAGATCGGCAACCATCGGTATACCGGCAATATCCTTGCCCATTGCCAGCGTCAACATGGATTTTGATTTTGCAAACGGTGTTGATACCAGCAGTTCGCGCAAGGTCACCATTTCCCGTTCCCGGTTGGGAATTTCAAGACCGACTACCGATTTGCCGGGAACAATTTCAACAATACGGACGCTGGTGACCAGCAAAGCCCTGGCTAAATCTTTGGACAAGGTACTGATGCGGCTGACCTTGACACCGGCGGCCGGTTGTAAATCAAAGCGAGTGATAACAGGCCCGGGATGAAAACCAACCACAGCAACGGTAACATTGAAATCGGCAAGAATTTCTTCCACACGCCGGGACATGTCTTCCAGATCGGTTTGTGAGTAGCCGATAACGCGCGTATCGCGCTCATCAAGCAGGGCTAAAGAAGGCAGGACGCCTTCGCTGGCATCATAAACCGGTATCTGCTTTTTAGGCGGCTGATAAGTGCTTTGTATGACAGGTGCTTCAGGAATTTCTATAGCAGGAACTACGGGAGCAGTTTTAACTACGTCCGGCTTTTTGATTTCGACTTTTTCAGGGATATTTACCGGCGGAGCAACCGGAACAGGCTTCACCGGACGCCTAACCCACAAATTGGCAATACTGCGGTAAACCGTAACAAAAGCCGACACAGTATATTTGCCGACCAAATCCAGCAGCGTAACCCAGGACAATTCGGTAATTAATGTGAAACTGGCTAATAAAAGTGCTATCAAGAACAAAGTACCGCCGGAATTGCCCAACAAGACCAGCACGGCATCACCGGTTTCCTGACCCAGGATGCCCCCGGTTTTGAGCGGCAATTCAACTCTTGTCCTTAATACATATAAATCCAGTAAAGCCGCACCGGAAACCATTGCCGCTATCGTGCCTAGCGCGATGATTATGGTTTTTTCCCGCCCAAGTTTTATTTGACGATATACCAGATAGCCTTGCCAACAGATAATAAACGGAAATACATAGGAGATTAAACCAAAAAAGCTGAGACTGAAATCAGCAAGCCAGGCACCAAATACACCGCAGGCATTAGCTACTTTTTGTGTTGTCCCCGTACCACTGTGTGTCCAGCCCGCATCCTCAGTGCTAAACGTAACCAGCGAAATTAAAAAAAACAAAGCGAAAGCAAAAAAGCCCAATACCGCCACTTCTCTCAAACCACGAAACGATTTATTTTCCATCACAGCAGACATAAATAATGACTCGACATAATTAATTTCGATATATCAGGGTTATAGATCAGTATAGTCGTATTCTACATTAATAATACCGGCAAAAAAATCCGGCTGATTTTTAACTGTAAAATAGTTGGTAGCATAGAATAACGTTTACGAAACGGGGTTTCACCTGCATAATTTACACAACTTGACCCCTTTCCCCTACAGAGATTTTTTAATGAGTGATTCCAAACATTGCCGTCTTTTAATTCTTGGCTCGGGTCCTGCCGGTTATACCGCTGCTGTTTATGCAGCGCGAGCCAATTTAAATCCAGTCATAATTACCGGCCTGCAACAAGGCGGTCAGTTAACCACCACTACTGACGTTGACAACTGGCCCGGTGACGTTGAAGGCTTGCAAGGACCAGACCTTATGGAAAGGATGCGCCTGCATGCAGAACGCTTTGACACCGAAATCATCTTTGACCATATCCATACCGCTGATTTATCCGCCCGACCTTTCACATTAACCGGCGACTCAGGTACTTACACTTGTGACGCCCTGATTATTGCAACAGGCGCTTCAGCTCGCTACCTCGGCCTTGATTCTGAAGAAAATTTTAAGGGCAAAGGGGTATCCGCCTGTGCCACTTGCGACGGTTTCTTCTACAGAAACAAACCGGTAGCGGTGATTGGCGGCGGTAATACAGCAGTTGAAGAAGCACTTTATTTATCGAATATCGCATCAAAAGTAACCGTTATCCATCGCCGCGATAAATTCCGTTCTGAAAAAATCCTTTCCAATAAGCTGATCGAAAAAGCCCATAACGGCAATGTCGAGATTGAATGGAATTACTATCTGGACGAAGTACTGGGTGACGACAGCGGCGTTACCGGCCTTAGAATCAAAAGCACCCTGGACGGCTCGACTAAGGAACTGGATGTACACGGTGTCTTTATCGCGATTGGTCATACCCCCAATACCGATATTTTTACCGGCCAGCTGGATATGAATCACGGCTATATAAAAGTTAAAAGTGGTATTCAGGGTAACGCCACCGCAACCAGTGTGGCAGGGGTGTTTGCCGCCGGTGATGTGATGGACTCCGTATACAAACAGGCGATAACTTCAGCAGGTGCGGGCTGCATGGCGGCTCTGGATGCAGAAAAATTTCTTGATGAATTGAAGTAAACAGGTGCAAAGTTCAAGTCTTAAAGTGAATAACCTCGTGCTTTATACCTTTGAGCTTGAACTCTGACAATGCAGCTGACCGTTTTAAATCCGAAAAATCCAGAGCAAGATTTTCCCCCTCTGCATAAAGCGCTACATGAACCTGATGGCTTACTGGCTATTGGCGGGTGCTTGTCAAAAACCCGCTTGCTAAACGCCTACCGACGCGGCATCTTCCCTTGGTACAATCCGGGCGAACCCATACTCTGGTGGTCGCCAGACCCTCGTCTGGTATTGTTTCCAGACAAGCTGATTGTTTCTCGCAGCCTGCGCAAGACTATGCGCAAAAACAACTTTTCAGTAACCTTTGATAAGGCTTTTAATGAAGTCATTGCCGCTTGTGCAGAAACTCGCAAGGAAGGCAGCGGAACCTGGATAACCGAAGCAATCAAGCAGGCGTATTACGAGCTGCACCTGACTGGGAGCGCCCATTCTGTAGAAGCATGGTTGGACGGCGAACTGGTTGGCGGTTTGTATGGTGTAGCAATAGGTCGCGTTTTTTTTGGCGAGTCCATGTTCCATACCAAAACAGATGCCTCAAAAGTAGCCTTCGCAACACTGGTTGAACAGCTCAAATGCTGGGATTACCAATTGATAGACTGCCAAGTACACACAACCCATTTAGCCAGCTTCGGCGCTGAAAACTGCGATCGTGCCCATTTTGCAAAGCTGCTCAAGCACTATTGCGATTCACCTGCCCATGCGTCAGCGTGGCTCTGCCAATGATTTCCATCCCTCTATTCCTTACCCATGAGCATCCATGCAGTTATCTTGACGGCAAGCTTGCCCAAGCCGTTTTTGTACACCCTTCTTTCCAACTGGAAACATCGGTATATACCCAATTAATCGAGAAAGGTTACCGCCGAAGCGGCGATGATGTCTACGCTCCACATTGCGTAAACTGCTCTGCCTGTGTCCCGGCAAGGCTCGCTGTAGCGCAATTCAAGCCGGACAGAAGCCAAAAGCGCTGCATGAAAAAGAACATAAACACCCAAGCCACCATAAAACCCGCTGTTTTTACTCAGGCGCATTACGATTTATATTTACGTTATCAAGCAATCAGACACGGCGATGGCGATATGGCTCACTCCAGCGCTGACGACTATATTAATTTTTTGGGTAGCTCGTGGTGTAACACTTACTTTGTAGAATTTTCAATTGCAAATGAACTTGCGGGTATTGCCGTTATCGACCAACTCGATAATGCATTATCAGCCGTTTACACCTTCTTTGACCCCAGATTTTCCAGCTACAGCTTGGGCGTTTATGCGGTGTTATGGCAGATTGAACACGCCAGGCAACAAAATCTGGAGTTTTTATATCTGGGTTTCTGGATAAAGGAATGTAAAAAAATGGCTTACAAAAGTAATTATCAGCCTCTACAACTATTGCTTGATAAGCACTGGAGTGAATTTAATACCGTTGATTGTGAATAGCTATTTAAAAAACGGCCCGCGCTTCCTATTGTTAAAAATGCGCTTATGCTATACTTGGCGTTTTTAATTCCAAAGAGTAATACAAATGGCTAAAGAAGATCAAATTGAAATGGAAGGCAAAGTAATCGATACGCTTCCAAATACGATGTTTCGGGTTCAACTGGAGAATGGTCACATTGTGACTGCACATATCTCAGGAAAAATGCGCAAACATTATATCCGAATACTCACAGGCGACAGCGTTAAGGTCGAAATGACACCTTACGATTTAACCAAAGGCCGCATCTCATTCCGTATGCGCTAACCCGTCAATACCATCATGTATAGGATAGCGCATACTTCCTGAGCGATTAACTATTTTCAGGAACAGTCAATTCCTTGCCTTCTATAGCAAAAGCCAACTCGTTATTTTCCATATAAATCCTGACATGACCGCCATGCGCCAACTTGCCGAACAGCAAGTCGTTAGCTAAAGGCTTCTTGATTTTTTCCTGAATTAACCGCGCCATTGGTCTTGCTCCCATTTTGGGATCGCAACCGTTTTCAGCTAGCCACAAACGCGCATCAGTATCCAGAGTCAAGGTAACGTGCTTATCTGACAACAGCGCCTCCAATTCAAAGATAAACTTGTCAACCACATGCCCGACAATAGAAATATCCAGCGGTTTAAACTGGATAATAGCATCCAGCCGGTTACGAAACTCGGGCGAGAAGCCTTTTTCGATAACCTTCAGGCTGTCAGATGCATGATCCTGATGAGTAAATCCAATAGAAGCTCGACTACCTTCTTCTGCTCCGGCATTGGTTGTCATCACCATGATAATATTGCGGAAATCAGCTTTCCGGCCATTGTTATCCGTCAATGATCCATGATCCATAACCTGCAACAGCAGGTTGAAGACATCGGGGTGGGCTTTTTCCAGTTCATCCAACAGTAATACTGCATGAGGATGCTTAGTAATCTGCTCAGTCAGCAAGCCGCCCTGGTCAAAACCGACATAGCCGGGAGGAGCGCCGATCAACCTGGAGACCGTATGGCGCTCCATGTATTCGGACATATCCAGACGAATCAGTTCCACACCCAACACTTTGGCTAACTGGCGGGTTACTTCCGTTTTGCCTACACCTGTTGGCCCTGCAAACAAAAATGACCCTATGGTTTTCTGGGAATCGCGAAGCCCCGCACGTGATAACTTTATCGCCGATGCCAACGCGGTAATTGCCTCATCCTGACCAAAAACCAGCATCTTCAGGTTTTTCTCAAGATTCGCCAGCTTGTCAATATCGTTGGAAGATACCGATTTCGCAGGCACTCTGGCAATTTTAGAAACAATTTCCTCAATTTCAGCACTATCGATTAACTGCTTACGATCCGCCTCAGCAGTCATGCGTTGTTTTGCACCGGCCTCATCAATCACATCAATAGCTTTATCCGGCAAATGCCGATCAGTGATATAGCGATCTGACAATTCTGCCGCCAAACGTAACGCATCAGGTGAATATTTAACATCATGATGCTCTTCAAAGCGCGTTTTAAGGCCCTTCAAAATCAGGATAGTATCGGCAACAGAAGGCTCAACTATGTCGACTTTCTGGAATCGGCGCGCCAATGCGTGATCTTTTTCAAAAACGCCACGATACTCTTGATAAGTCGTTGAGCCGATACAGCGCAACTGACCGGATGCCAGCGCAGGCTTAATTAAATTAGACGCATCCATTACCCCGCCGGAAGCCGAACCCGCGCCAATGATAGTGTGGATTTCATCAATGAACAGAATTGAATTCGGTTCTTTCTTGAGCTGATTTACTAATGACTTCAATCGCTTCTCAAAATCACCACGGTATTTGGTGCCCGCAACCAAGGCACCCAAATCCAGTGAATAAATCACACAATTCGCCAGAACCTCCGGCACGTTTTCTTCAACGATGCGTTTCGCCAAACCTTCGGCTATGGCTGTTTTACCAACACCTGCCTCGCCAACCAGCAGAGGATTATTTTTGCGTCGGCGACATAGCGTCTGTATGGTCCGCTCAAGCTCAAGCTCCCTGCCGATTAATGGGTCAATTCTGCCTTGCAGGGCTTCTTCGTTAAGATTGGTAGCATATTTGTTTAGCGGGCTGTCTGATTCGGCATCCGCGTTGCCTGACTCCGATGCACGATCAGCAGATGGATCGTTGTCCTGATCGATTTTGGAAATACCATGAGCCAGATAATTAACTACATCCAAGCGCGATATATCCTGTTTATTCAAAAGATAAACAGCGTGGGAATCCTGTTCGCTAAACAAGGCAACAAATAGATTGGCTCCCGAGACTTCTTTTTTATCCGACGCCTGGACATGGAAAACCGCCCGCTGCAACACGCGCTGAAATCCCAAAGTAGGCTGAGTCTCACGCTGCGTACCCTCAGGAATCAGCGATATTGTCTCATCAATAAATTGTGTCAACTGGGCGCGTAGTAATTTAATATTACAGCCACATGCCCGCATAATCGCTTCCGCAGAAGCATTGTCCAGCAATCCCAGCAATAAATGCTCGACCGTAATAAATTCATGACGTTTATCGTGGGCATTTTTAAAAGCCGTATTTAACGTAACTTCAAGTTCTTTACTTAACATAAACGCTCCAATCTAAACTTCTTCCATCACACACATCAACGGATGTTGATGCTCCCGTGAATACTCATTAACAATATATACCTTGGTTTCAGCAACATCTTTAGAAAAAGTCCCGCACACACCGATACCTTGTGTATGTATTTGCAACATAACCCGAGTCGCCAACTCCTCGGACATCGCAAAAAATTCCATCAAAACGCCGATCACAAAATCCATAGGCGTAAAATCATCATTCAACAACACCACCTTGTATAAGGGAGGTCGTTTTAGCTTCGGCTTGGCTTCCTGAACAGCCAAGTCGTCTTCATAATCTTTGAAAGGCTCAAAATCGGACATAGTAACCAAAAATAATACGTTGTATGCTTAACATAATGCCAATTTCAGTGTATTTCAAGTCTATCCTTCCCAACAAAATAAAACCGCTGTTATCCATCAATTTTCCGGGCTTCGGCACACTATCCGGGACATTAAATCTTTAACAACATAATATCCCCAAATCCAGTAAAATGTCAGCTTTTTAAAACCGGAATCTATCAATGGTTTGGAAACCACATGTTACCGTTGCTGCCGTAATTGAACGGGATAACCGCTTTCTCCTCGTTGAGGAAGAAACGCCCAGTGGCCTTCAATTTAACCAGCCTGCCGGCCATTTTGAAGAAAACGAAAACCTGATTGCCGCGGTAAAACGGGAAGTCAATGAAGAAACCGCCTGGCATTTTGAACCCGAACACATCGTTTCCATACAATTGTGGCGAAGAAATCCGGCCGCCCCGACTTTTATCAGGGTCTGCTTTTCCGGTTCCTGCCATAGCCACAACCCGAACCAAGCGTTAGATGAAGGCATTATTACTACCCACTGGCTTACCCGCGAGGAAATTGCCGCCCGGCAACAGCGTTTGCGCAGCCCGTTAGTACTGATTTCTGTGGATGAGTTCCTGAGCGGTCAACGTTATCCCCTTTCTTTATTAAAATCATTTCTCGACCTGGATTCCAACATAACAGCTATATGAGTAAAAACATAATTGTCGGCATGTCCGGTGGTGTCGATTCTTCGGTCACCGCCTTGCTATTGCTGGAACAGGGCCATCATGTCACTGGTTTATTCATGAAAAACTGGGAAGAAGATGACGGCACCGAATACTGCACAGCCATGCAAGACCTCGCCGATGCGCAACAAGTTTGCGATAAACTTGGCATTCCGTTAAAAACCGTGAACTTTGCCGCAGAATACTGGGACGAAGTGTTTGAAGTATTCCTGTCAGAATTCAAAGCCGGACGCACGCCGAATCCCGACATCCTCTGTAACAAGCATGTCAAATTCAAAGCGTTTTTAAATTATGCCATTGAAGATTTGGCGGCTGACTACATAGCCACAGGCCACTATGCCCGCGTAGCAGAAAAAAACGGCGAATATTTTTTATTGAAAGGACTCGACCCGAACAAGGAACAAAGCTATTTCCTGTATACACTGGGGCAAAAAGCACTTTCGCGCACGCTGTTCCCCATCGGGCATTTACACAAACCGGAAATCCGCGCCTTGGCAAAAAAAGCGGGCTTCGACAACCATAAGAAAAAAGACAGCACAGGTATCTGCTTTATTGGCGAACGCAAATTCAAGGAATTCCTGCAACGATACTTGCCGACCCAACCCGGCGAAATGAGGACGCCCGAAGGCCAGTATATCGGCAAACATCATGGACTGATGTACTACACTTTTGGTCAACGGCAAGGTTTAGGCATCGGCGGCGTAAAAGACGCGCCGGACGAACCTTGGTATGTACTGGACAAGGATCTGGACAACAACGTGCTGATAGTCGGTCAAGGCCATGACCATCCATTGATGCTGCATAATACGCTGGAAGCAGGCAGCCTCGACTGGTGCAACAACAAACCACTCACCGAACCCTTGCGTTGCGCCGCGAAAACCCGCTACCGCCAAGCCGATCAGGCTTGCTACTTGGAACCTTTGCCGGATGGACGTTGCAAAACCATATTTGATGAGCCGCAACGTGCGATTACACCAGGACAATCTGTAGTCTTTTATCAGGATGAGGTCTGTCTGGGCGGAGGTATCATTGAATCCAAAGCCAATGAATAACTAAACTTAGAGCTTGGTTCAATAACTCAGCACCAAATTTAAATTCCAAATTTTCGAATTTTTCAGAAAAACCCTTACCTGATATGAAAACCCAAACCAAAAGCACCTACCTCATTGGCATAATGTTTATCATTGAGCTGCTGCCGATACCGTTTTCTTCCATTTACAGTTTGTATGCCATCCGCAAACGCCCTGACTGGTTTCCTGATTTCGTAGACTCACTTTATGCCGATAAAGCGGACAACATCGATGCGGCTGAAGCCAGCCTGCCAGAAAATCATAACCCTATGACAATTCGAAAAAAATACACGCTTATCCTATCAGGCATGTTCTTGGTTGATCTTTTAATCCCGGTTGTTATCCCTACAGCTTTATATGTCGTAAGAGTGCGCCCCAAGTGGTTTAAAATACTAGTTTTAAAGCTGTACTCAGATAAATTGCAACTAGGAAACAAAACGATAAACACCAGCACTCAAGAAGATCCGCAGATGATGGAAGCATTTAAGCAAAAACTTCTGGAGTTGGAGCGCCAAAATATGGATTTTGCCAAATCGTTAAGCGCCAAAAACCTTAATCCGCCATTATCCAAACAACCTTAGAAATTAATTTTTACAACAGCCTGGATCCTCAATGACCAATTTCGCCTTAACCGCCATTTCCCCCATCGACGGTCGCTATGCCGATAAAGTAGCCGCCCTGCGACCCATTTTCAGCGAATACGGCCTGATTCGTTTTCGCGTCCAGGTTGAAGTGCGCTGGCTGCAGGCCTTGGCGAACCATCCGCTGATTAGTGAAGTCAACCCGTTTACTGAAACTGCCAATGCACTGCTAAACAGCATTGTCAGTGACTTTTCGGAAGCTGACGCGCAACGTGTCAAGGACATCGAAAAAACCACGAATCATGATGTGAAAGCGGTTGAGTATCTGCTCAAGGAAAAAATTGCCGGTAATACCGAACTGCAACAAGTCAGTGAATTCATTCATTTCGCCTGTACCTCTGAAGACATCAACAACCTGTCTTACGCTTTAATGCTGAAAGAAGGTCGCGAAGTCATCCTGGCGCAAATCAGCGACTGTATCGCGGCAATCAGCACAATTGCTGTAGAAACCGCAAATCAGCCGATGCTGTCGCGTACTCACGGACAATCTGCAACACCCACAACCACTGGCAAGGAATTCGCCAATGTTGCCGCACGCATGTTGCGCCAAAAAGCACAGCTCGAAGCGGTTACCCTGCTGGGTAAAATCAACGGTGCCGTCGGTAACTACAACGCCCATTGCGTGGCTTATCCCGATGTTGACTGGGCGGAATTCGCGCAAAACTTTGTCGAATCTTTAGGCCTGCAATTCAACCCCTATACGATACAAATCGAACCGCATGACTACATTGCAGAATTTTTCCATGTCTTATCACGCTTCAATACCATCCTGCTGGATTTTGACAGGGATATTTGGGCTTATATTTCCTTGGGCTATTTCAAGCAAAAAACCATTGCAGGGGAAGTCGGTTCATCAACGATGCCGCATAAAGTCAATCCGATTGATTTTGAAAACTCGGAAGGTAATTTAGGTCTCGCCAATGCACTGTTTGGCTTTTTGGCTGAAAAACTGCCGGTATCACGCTGGCAGCGGGATTTGACCGACTCCACGGTATTACGAAATATCGGTGTCGGCATCGCCCATACCAGCATCGCCATACAAGCAAGTTTAAAAGGCATTTCCAAATTACAAATTAACAGTGAAGCCATCGAGGCCGATCTGAATGCTAACTGGGAAGTACTGGCAGAGCCGATCCAAACGGTGATGCGCCGCTACGGCATTGAAAAGCCTTATGAGAAATTAAAAGAACTCACCCGAGGACAACGCATTACGCCTGAACAAATGCGCGTTTTTATTGAGCAACTGGAAATCCCCACTGAGGCCAAAACCGCATTACTGGAACTAACGCCACGCAATTACACCGGCTATGCGGAACAATTGGCTAAGGATATAGTCTTGTAGCCAAGCCTTAATTTCCCTGTCATTAACTTAAGCAACCGAAAAAATGACGTTGATGTAGGGTTGGCTAAAACCACCCTACAAACAACCGCGTCATTAAACCCAAGCTAACCTCAGATGAATTCTATACAGCGTTATTTTTATTCTGTTATTGCCCTGTTAGCCTGCTTGGTATTAATAGCCTGTAGCACTGTTCCAGCCGTTAATCCAGACCAGCCGGAATTCTTTAAACTGGTCAGCCTGTTTCCCAGCGATGTCAAAACATCGGTCATGTTTGATGCCAGCATCATCGCTTCTTCAATATTGGACTTATCGCAAGGCAAAGCCCGCATTATTGTGCCCGCTTCAAACGGCGAAATTGCCGCGCTGGACGCCGAAACCGGTGCCCTGATCTGGAAAATCAATGCACCTGCTCCCGAAGGCCAACAAGTCCAGCTTATTTCAACGCCTGTAGTGATCGGCAACAAACTGGTCACCCTTTATCAATGCCTTGAAAAAGGTGTCCGTACCAGTCACCGCATGGCGGTTATTGATCTGGCTAAAAACAAGCTGGACGACAACTTTCCCGTACTGGTGCTGAGTGCCGAAAAACCGGCGGCTGATGGCATTACAACGGTAAAGTTTAATCCACCGACGGCCTTTTCCCATGCCGAACTCAAACACTTGCCAAAATCCGGCACAAAGCTGGGTACTGTTTATGCGGCCCTCGGGAATTCAGGAGACGAACAACCTTTTCACGGTTGGATATTCGAAATTGACATGGATGCGTGGCAACTTAACCAACAGAAACTCGGGAATTCGGCAATAAAGAATGTCTTATTGACAACACCTGAATCCAAATGCCCCGTGACGATGGAATACGGCACCCAGGAAATGATCTGCGGCGGCGGTATCTGGACGCCGACCGGCCCCGGAATTTATCCGTCCGGCGATGGTTTTGAAATCTTCGTAGCCACAGGCAACGGACAAGTCGATATAAACCGACATGATTATGCCAATGCTGTGCTGCGCCTGAAACCGGGACTGCAATTCGACGCCGGGTGCGACGCAATGCTGTGCAAAAATTTCGACCCGAAAAACCCTGATGAAGCCTGCCTGTCTTCCTGCAAGAACCTGTTTATTCCCCGCCTGGCTGAAGGTAACAAGCCTATAAAACCGGCTGATGGCGAGTGTGACAATAAAAATTTTTGGGAGTGCCTGGCCTGGCTGGATTACGATCTGGGTAGCAGTACGCCGGTTAAAATCACCCTGCAGGATGGCCGTTCGGTTCTGGTACAGGCAGGCAAGGATGGGGGCGCGTACCTGATCGACGCCGACCATCTGGGCACCCAATACGACCGCCTGCAAATTGCCGAAATCTGCGGGACAGCTACCGATGGCTGTGCCAGAACCTGGATGGGCATGATTGTTACCCAACCCGTTCATGCCCTTATCAATGACGAACCTGTTGTGGTCATTCCCACTTTCATGCCCGACAAAACCCACCCGGCAGGTCTGGTTGCATTAAAAATTACCTTGGAGAATGGCAAACCCAAGTTCCAACGTTTCTGGCAATTTCCCAATCCCGCCAGCACCGAAAGCTTGCAAGCATTCAGAAGCCACCCCTCAATACCTCAATTGCTGACCTTAGGTAAAAATGCCGAACCGACTGTCTGGATTGTCGATATAAAGAGCAATGGCATTGTTTACGGTGTGCGCGTAAAAGATGGCTTGCCAATAGCCAAACATATATTAAAAGGTACCGGCAGACAGCTTTCCACACCTTTAGTTTATGGCAATAACATCTATATCGCATCCAGCATACCCAGTACGGGCAAAGCGTTTATTGAGGCTTATCGTATTGAATTAGAAAAATAATTTGAACCCACTGCTTATTATCTGTTAGGCTTTGAGCCATTGTGAGCGTTGAACTAAAAGACAGGTTTTCCCGCATCCATTCAATTTCGAATAAAGGTTCTCAAAATGGCAATTAAAGTAGGCACAACAAGCAACGATGTTATAACGGGCACAGCAGGTCTGGACACACTGTATGGTTTGGCTGGCAATGACACCTTAAGGGGTAGCAGTGGCCGTGATATTTTATCTGGCGGTGACGGCAACGATGTACTAGAAGGTGGACTAGGCGCTGACTCATTGAATGGCGGCGCGGGTGCTGATACTTTCAAATACACCAATACCAACGATATTAAAGGCGATAAAATCGTAAATTTTTCTGCCGAAGACCGCATCGATTTTTCGACCATCCCAGGGCTAAAATTCATAAGTAACGCTCAGTTTACAGGCGCTGCCGGGAATATCCGTTATTATTATGCAGATACTTTTTCTGGTACGAACGCCACTGCACGCTCAACTTTTATTGCCATTGATACCAATGGCGATGCTGAAGAAGACCTAAGCTTGGTATTTTTGGGTCACGTCAACTTCACAGAAACCACTCCTGGTTCACTTATTTTAAAAATCGCCCCTAACCAAACCTTGACCGGAACCGTAGCGGCTGAAACCTTAAGCGGCAAAGCTGGCGATGACACTATTTCTGGCCTTGCAGGTAACGATCTTCTCAATGGCGGTGATGGCGACGATAAATTACTAGGTGGCGACGGCGATGACATCTTGTTGGGTGGCTTAGGTATTGATTACTTAACCGGCGGCAATGGCAATGATAGCTTCCGCTTTGCTGATCCAGAGGACTTCTCTCAAGGCTATGCTTCTTACTTGTATCCAGAGCGTTATACTCCTCAGTCAAAATACCTCCGGCAAAGCCGGAGGCTTGTATATGTGAACCGCTCAAAGCGGGTTAAAATGTGTGCCACCTGAAGGGGGGCTGTGTTCTAAAACAGGCTCAGTTGCTCAATTCGCCTGTCCTC
>Ga0208754_100142_pt1 | contig 41426 bp, 42 predicted proteins | sample LakWasMet55_HOW8_2_FD_183889 | JGI IMG/M metagenome (GOLD analysis project Ga0208754, IMG submission 183889) | Freshwater sediment methanotrophic microbial communities from Lake Washington under simulated oxygen tension - Sediment Metagenome... | ecosystem: Environmental > Aquatic > Freshwater >... | reverse complement strand
CGTACCGAAGGGGAGTTGTGCAGCGCGGCTGGAGCAGGACGAACGCGGGCCGCCGAAGGCAATAATCGCCAGGTCATTTTTCGCTGCTAAAATCGGATGGACCCCATTTTAGCTTTCGCGAAAAATCTTGGCGCGCTTGTAAGCTTTTGGGTTGATCTTAACTCGAATATGCCGGTTAGTGATCTTGTCAACGTATATGACATTAAATTCTATGCTGGTAAATGATACGTACAACACAAAGTTTTTATTGGCATGACTACGAGACCTTTGGTGTCGATCCTCGGCTAGACAGGCCCGTTCAATTTGCAGGGATTCGTACAGATACAAATTTCAATATTGTCGATGACCCTCTGGTTATTTATTGCAAACCATCATTAGATTGCCTTCCTTCCCCGGATGCCTGCTTGATCACGGGTATTACTCCGCAAATTGCCGAGCAACAAGGTGTTTCTGAAGCTGATTTTATTGCCCGGATTCATCAACAATTAATCCAGCCAAATACTTGCGCATTAGGCTATAACAGTCTTCGCTTTGATGATGAAGTTACCCGCAATTGTCTCTACCGTAATTTCTATGATCCCTATGCGCGGGAATGGCAAAACGGTAATTCCCGCTGGGATTTGATTGATGTAGCCAGGGCGGCAAGGGCGCTACGCCCCGATGGTATTGAATGGCCAGTAAACGAAGAAGGTAGGCCAAGTTTTAGGTTAGATCAGTTGACCGTTACCAACGGTATTGCCCACGAAGGAGCGCATGATGCGCTTGTCGATGTTTATGCAACGATAGCGGTAGCTAAATTAATTAAACAAGCACAGCCAAAGCTTTTTCAGTTTTTATTGCAGGATCGGTTTAAACAGCAAGCGTTCGATTTACTTCAGCTAGGCAGTTTTAAGCCGGTAGTACATATATCAGGAAAATATCCAGCGGTTAAAAACTGCTTGGCTATCGTTCTTCCTATCTGTAAGCATCCCACGAATAGTAACGGTATCATTGTCTATGATTTGTCCGTTGATCCCGAAGCTATGCTTTCTTTGTCAGTAGAAGATATACAGCAAAGAATTTTTACGGCTGTAGCTGATTTAGCCGACGGAGTGGCAAGGATACCTTTAAAAACAGTGCATCTGAATAAATGTCCCGTATTAGCGCCCATTTCGGTTATTAGATCAGAGGACGCACAGCGGCTAGAAATTGATTTGGATTTATGCAAAGTTAACATTAGCAAGATCAAGGCAGCACAAGGCTTGATTGAAAAATTGTTGGCAGTTTTTAATAGTCCAGCTTATTCTGAGCAAGTTTCTGATCCAGATATAGCTATTTATAGTGGTGGTTTTTTTTCTGAGGCGGATAAGCAGAAAATAGCCAGGATCAGAAACATGACGCCACAGCAGCTAGCTGGAACCGTATTTAATTTTGCCGATGCGCGTTTACCGGAAATGCTGTTTAGGTACAGGGCGCGTAACTATCCAGAAACTTTGAATACAGAAGAGCAGCAGAGATGGGCCTTATTTTGCGTGAATCGCTTAACAGGGAATCACAAAGGTGCTGCTATTACACTGCCAGAGTATTTTGAACGGATAAATACTTTAAAAAGCAGCCAGGATAATAATCAGCATGTTATTAATGAGCTGCTAGCTTATGCGGTAAATAAAATGCAGTATTTGGGTATCCCATTGGTCGATGGCATGATGTAAGGTGAGATGGAAAAACCCAGATATAGATATCTGATCAGTTCTTGCCGCCATTATGCCAGAGATTGGCAGCAATAATTATTAGCATATAATAGTTTTGCTTGCGGACTTATTCTATGCTGAGAGGTTTTATTTTTAGCAAGAATCGTTTTACCAAACATAACTCATTAATAATGCGGCGGTATCTGGTCTTTTTCACTATGTTCCCCGTTGCCTTCGATTGACAGGCTTTTGATACGCTCATTGAGCAATGTACAGGTAGCTTCCAGACGATCTAACTGCTGTTGCTGTTGCCCCACGATCGTATTCAAGGCTTGCAGTAAATCTTCCTGGTAAGCTGTTTTTATTTCCAGCTCAATTATTCGGTCGGTATTCATAGACTAAGACGTTATTTTATCGTGTTATTAATAACGATTTTATGGTTGTTTTTATCAGTTATATTAACTTGGTCAATTGAGCCAATAAAATCTCCCGCTTGTGGCATGGCATTGCCTGATTTGGAAACTCGCGCTAATAGTTTAACCGCGGGGAAACTCGATAATTTCATCGTTGGCATCATCGCCATTGTGTCATCCAGGCTAACCTTAAGCGGCAAATCAGCGACATGTTTTCGGATAATGGCTAAAGGCATTTTAGGGCCGGATAAAGCCTGGGCATAAATAAAAACGGTATCACCGGGATTAGTGGATTTTAATAATTCCGAGGCCAAACTGACCTCAACATCAATAGAAACAATGGCGGCAGCATTAGTTTCCTGTGCGGCTTGCTGTTCAGAAGTGGTTTGCAATGCTTGACTATTCAATTTAGCCAACAGGTCTTGCACCTGTTTTTGTTCAGGCGATCCTGGTGGTAACAAGGCTTCAAGTTTTTGCCATAATTTCAGCGCGTTAAGTGCATCGCCTGCCTGTGCTTTTGCCATGCCGCCTAGCCATAAACCAACTAGGTTATCCGGTTCCAGGGTTAGCGCCTTAAACACCAGTTCAGCAGGTTTTCCGGTCATTTGCTGGTTATTTGCTGATGCCAGCGCATCGGCGTAATGCAGCAATATTTCGACTTGGTTGTTCGATAACTTGTAAGCATGTTCGAAAGCGTCAAGCGCCTGCGGATATTGCTGTAAATATTTATAGGATTTACCTAACATAACCCAGCCTTCAACATCCTCTGGTCTGGTTTTCATGCGTTCGGCTAATTTTGCAACCATTTTGTTGACTTCTTCAAGGCTGGTTCCGGCCGGATTTGTTCCCAGCATTTCAGCATCAGGATTAATGGCCTTGTAATTGCCCAATGTCGCATATAGCGATCCTGTCAATAGAGGTATTGCTGCTACCAGAACAAAAATCATCCAGCGGTTTTTGGAAACTGAAGGCGTAGCTTGACTATCTATGTTTAGGTCGTCGCTTAATGCCTGTTCAAGTTCGGCAAGCTGCTCATCGTATTGCTGTTGGTTTAATGCGCCGGATTGTAGTTGTTGCTTCAGCTCGGCCAGCCTTTGTTTCGCAATCAGCGTATTGTGTTCATCCATATCCGCAACCGCTACGGGACGTTGTCTCCATAACGGCGGCAACACGAACAGAAAAGCGATTAAAGTCAAAGTGCCGGCAATCAGCAAAAATAGCATGTTCAAGATAAATCACCTTTTTCCAATAAACGGCGGGCTTTCGCCAGTTGTTCTGTCTGTTCGGCATCAACAACAGATGCAGCGGCAGTTTTTTTTCGCCTGATAAATACAACCACAGTGATTATGCCTATCAATAAAAACGCCACAGGCCCCAGCCACAGTAGCCCAGTTTTGGCTTTAAACGGCGGATTGTACAACACGAAATCGCCGTATCTGTCGGTCATAAACTGAAGTATTTCCTGTTTGGACTTGCCCTGTTGCAGCATTTCATAAACCTGCCTGCGTAAATCAGCGGCAAGCTCTGCATTGGAATCGCCGATAGTCTGGTTCTGGCAGACCAGACAACGTAATTCCGAGGTTAATGTCTCGTAGATGGCTTGCTGCTCAGGATCGTTAAATTGCAGGGTATCAAGGGCAAAAACAGTAGTCGGTAAAAGAGCCAAAAAAATTATAAGCAAGCGTTTCATGGATTTTCTCCCTGTAACTGAGCAATTAACGGTAGGAAAATTTGCTGAATATCATCGCTGCTAACCGGGCCGGTATGTTTGTAACGGATAATGCCTTTTTTATCAATAACAAAGGTTTCCGGTACGCCGTAAACGCCATAGTCTATGCCGACCCGGCCATCCTGATCCATAATGCTGACATTATAAGGATTGCCTAAAACATTTAGCCAGTTCTTGGCAGCAGCAGGGTCATCTTTATAGTTTAAACCGACGATAACCACAGCCTGTTGTTGCGCCAACTGATTGAGCACCGGATGTTCCGCGCGGCACGACACACACCAGGAGGCCCAGATATTAAACAACCAGACCTGGCCTTTTAAATCGGCGGGCGTCAATTTTTCTTCTGGATTCTGCAACTTGAGCACAGAAAAAGCCGGGGCTGACTTGTTGATTAACGGCGAAGGAATTTCACCAGGCTTAAGGTTTAAACCCACGGCAAGGAATATCGCCATGATGATGAATAAGAGTAGGGGGATGATGTATTTAAGCATTTTTTATAGTGAAAATATTATTTTTCAGATAACCACTGATATTTGGTCGGCAAATATTTAGCCTGTGTAATTGATATTTTGTAAATAATTTTCAGCATGTTCGCCCAGCAAAATTCTGCGTGTAGTAAAAAATGATAGCCACTTTTGTTGAAGCCATCTTAGTGCAAGTTTTGTATGGACTTGCCGATCATTTTTTATGCGAGCTTTTTTTATCTCTTGATTATATTGAGTTAACACCGCCAAGCGTTGCTTATTCAATCGGTCGCAATTCAAATTTAGATATTCAATGGTTTTTTCCACCAACTCCGTGACTGTGCCGTAACAATTATTTTCAATTTCAACATCACCGCAGTCGGCTTTTGATTTTAATTCGCCCGTGCGTTTATCCAAATCGAACAGGCAAGGAAATGCGGGTATTTTTAAGGGATTAAGCAAGTAGCCTTCACAAGCGATGTCCAATTTTCTTTTCACTATCAAGTGATCTTTGTAAGCATCACAACTCAGATTGGCGGGTAAAGGATGGACAGATTTATCAACATCAGAACCGCCAATACACACGCCAATAACATTCAACCAATCCAATGCCCAGTTATCTTCAGTATCCTTATCTGATTTAGGATGAAAATGTTCAACCCGCTGTTTATGTGCAGCGTTTATTTCATCCTCACAAAAAGCGCACAAGCCACCTTGATCGGCAAAGATTAAGCATTTGATGGCTTGGTAAGCTTCGCCTTGATTGAGACTGCGAAAATCATCCCAATTATCTTGGGGACAATCCCCGGCATATTGGGTTAATGCGTTTGGTTGTAACGATTTATGGATTTTTTTCAATGTCCAATTCCCATTGCCTATTTTCAATATACAGGTCCGCTTCGGTTAAGGCTGGTTCATTGCCTTGATAAATAGCATCTAGCTTTTCTCGTATATCGCCCGTTTCCTGCCATTTGTCGGCATAGACCAAATCCAAATACTTATTTAACAGTTCAGTGTTAGGTTCGTTTGGTGGACGCGGCTCGACACCAAAAATACGTTTTAAGATACGTGAAGATTCTGCACCTTGTGTTCCTGCTTCGGCAGAATAAACCTGATTTTCATCTAAGATACGGATTTGCTGGCTAGGCACGGTTGAAATAACTTGTGGGCTGTGGGTGGTGACTATGAATTGAATCTTTTTGAAAGTTTCACGCAAGTCAGCCAGTACTGTTTGTTGCCATTTTGGATGTAGGTGTAAATCGACTTCGTCTATTAACACAATGCCAGTAGTTTCTTCGGTTGGCGAGGTTAAATGGGGATTGAGTTGAACACAACGATAAGCAATATCAGCGGTTAAACTTAACATGGCTTTTACGCCATCGCTTAACTGTGCGGCAGGAATATAGGAATCAAATTCTTGACTCCCATACTGATGACAAAAAACCAATTCACCCCATTCTAGGTCATATTCTAAAGTTCTCCAGCCAGAAATAGACAAACATTGATCAATTGCTTTTCGTACATGTGCAAGCTCGATAGAGTAGGTCGAGGATTCATCTAAAGGATTATAAGCCTGTTTATTTGCTATAATTTTCTCTAAACTCACTGCTTTATTGATACATTCGGCACGGCTCTTGTCCCTAAACCATTTTTCAAATGCCTTATAAGTTGAATCAGGATTTAAAGCATCGTGGTAACCAAACAGCCGTGAATGCGATTGGGCAGATGGTCTGTTACTGGTTTGGGTTTGTTTCCATAATCGCCCTGTACCGTAATAAGCCACGATTGGTAAAGTCACCACTTCATCGGCTCTAACAAGCTGCTGTAATTTTTTTGCATAATCAATAATAACTTTTGCTTTACCAAACGTGGTTTGGGTTTTTTCTCCTGTTAATTCTCTGAACCAATGCTCAAGCTGTCCATCTACCATACCCGATGCAACCAAGGATACAGGATATTTGGATTCCATTATTCCTCGCCCCGCATTTAGAGCCGGAAAAAAATCCTGACCATCGCTAGATTTTATTCTGATACGCTTAGCACTTTTCACATCTATTCTGGCATCTTGATATTTAAAGCCTTTACTGACACCGGTATCAAAACCACCTATAAATGGCCCTAAAGCCACTGCAATCGCGTCCAATATTGCTGTCTTACCGACCCCATTTTCAGCAACAAGTACGATCAGTTGCTCATCCAAATCAATAGATAAGGATTCAAAACAACGAAAATTACTGAGTTCAAGTTTTTTTAAGTGCATGGTCGGTTACAGATAATGTTCAATAAGGCTCGGCTTTTTAAAAGGTATTAGGTATTTTATCTTCAAGTGATGGTTCAATATCAGGTGCCTTATCCAATAAGGCCAACACCTCCTCTGGACTGACGGAGGCCGATAATTTTTTTAGCTTTTCCAAATACAACCACTGTTCACGAACACGCAAACCCTCGTGAATAAGCTCTAAATACAAGCTTTCCTCGGCGTAACCCAATTGCATCGCCATTTGTTGGGCTTGGTTATATTCTTGGTCGGGTATTGTTAAAACAATTGTTTGGCTCATTGGAAAAACTCCTGTATCAAATCTTGAGGTTGTTTGATAAAAACGTCTGGAAAATTTAGTTCGCCTTGTGAAAAGTCTTTTACATTATGGGTGATGATTGTACAAGGCTGAGCCGCCACTGCTATCTCCACCAGAAAATTGTCTTTTTCGTCTTTTAGATTCGGTCGCCATAGAAAGTGAGGATTTACTTCTTCGGCGACATTAACCAAACCTATCAATATTTTTTCAATCTCTTCAAACGTGTAAATTAAAGCAGTGAGCATCGTGGGTCTGGTCAATACATCATAATATTCCGTCAATAATTTAAAGTGCATGATGATAGGCAGTTCTTGCTGTATTACCTTACGCAATAAAAAATGGCTGGCTCCTTGTTTTGAGCGTAAGGCGGAAACAATGATGCAAGTATCAAGCAAGTATTTCATTACACGGTTTTGCTGATCCGATACCGCCTATCAAAAGCCGCACACAATCCACCCACTGCCATAAAAACCGCGCCCAACCAGATCCAGCGTATAAACGATTTGTAATAAATCCGCAAACTCCACGCGCCTTCATCGCCTAGCGGTTCACCGATGGCCACGAACAAATCGCGGAACAAACCCGCATCTATCGCCGCTTCGGTCATCGGCATGGTTTGTACTTGATAGACGCGTTTTTGCGGTTCCAGTTGTGCGATTTGTTCGCCGTTGTGGCTGACGGTTACGAACGCTTGTTGGGCAACGTAATTGATGCCCTGGGTTTGCTTGACGCCGTGAAACTCAAAAATATAACCCGATAAATCAAGCTTGTCGCTGGGTGCCATACGCACGTCTTTTTCGACGCTGTACACAGACGTTAAAGTAATGCCGGTTACGAATACAGCAATGCCGAGATGGGCGATGGTCATACCGTAGAAACCGGATGGAATGGTTGCCAGTCGTTGCCACGAAAGACCTTGAATACCAACGCGATCGATAAAAGCCAGCACAGCAATTGCCGTAGTCCACAGAGCTAGCGTCAAACCCAACACCGCACCCCATGAGTAAAACGGCATCAACAATGGAATGAGTAAGCCACCTGCGACACAGCCGCTGATAATCCAGCGCAGGCGCGTACCCAGTGCCACCAAACTGTCTTTTTTCCAGCGCATTAACACGCCCAAACCAACTAGCAATGACAAAGGTGCCATCAGTGGAATGAATACGGCGTTGAAGTACGGCGGACCGACGGAAATTTTGCCCAAACCCAGCGCGTCGATAACCAGCGGGTAGAGTGTGCCGAGCAAAATGCTGGATGCGGTAACGACCAGCAGAACATTGTTCAATAAGATTGCCGATTCTTTCGAAACCAGCTCAAAGGTCGCGCTGCTTTTGACATAAGGTGCGCGAATCGCGTACAGCAATAACGAGCCACCGACAACCACGCCTAAAAATATCAGGATAAACAGGCCGCGGGCCGGGTCGCTGGCGAAAGCATGCACAGAGGTCAATACGCCGGAGCGTACTAAAAATGTGCCTAACAGGCTTAAAGAAAAAGCAAAAATCGCCAATAACACTGTCCAGGTTTTAAACACGCCACGCTTCTCGGTCGCTGCCAGCGAATGCATTAACGCCGTACCGACCAGCCACGGCATGAACGAAGCGTTTTCAACCGGGTCCCAAAACCACCAGCCGCCCCAGCCCAGTTCGTAATACGCCCACCAGCTGCCCAAAGCAATGCCCAATGTCAAAAACATCCACGCCATATTCGTCCACGGACGCGACCACCGCGCCCAAGCCGCATCCAGCCGACCTTCCAGTAACGCGGCAATCGCAAACGCAAAAGCGACAGAAAAACCGACATAGCCCATGTACAGCATCGGCGGATGGATTGCCAGACCTGGGTCTTGTAGCAATGGATTCAAATCCCGGCCTTCCAAGGGTATAGGAAACAAGCGTTCAAACGGGTTTGAAGTCAGTAATAAAAACAACAAGAAACCAATTGACACTAAGCCCATCACCCCCAGCACCCGCGCTACCGTTGCTTCAGGAATGGTTTTGCTAAATTGCGCCACCAGACCTGTCCAACATGCCAGCACCAAAGCCCACAGTAATAATGAGCCTTCGTGCGCCCCCCAAACGCCGGATATCAAATACAACGTCGGTAAGGCGGTATTGGAATTATGGGCGATGTAGGCGACCGAGAAATCATGGACGATGCAGCTATAAGTCAAACAACCGTAAGCAATGGCGATAAACAACAATTGTGCGAATGCGGCGGGTCGTGCCAGCGCTATCCAGCCGGAAATGCTGCGGAATGCGCCGATGATGGGTAAAGTACCTAGCATAAGCGCCATACACAGGGCGAGGATAAGGGAAAAGTGTCCTAGTTCTGGGATCATTACGGTTGTCCTTCACACGGGTTTAGAGGTTCATCATTCGAATAGGCTTACATTAGCACATTGCTGCTGGATAAGGTATTCGCCCAGGCTAGCTTTAAAACTCAGCATCGTGGTAAATATTCTGCACATCATCCAGTTCATTCAACATATCCAGAAATTTTTCAAACAAGATCAGGTCATCGCCGCTAATTGCAGTGCTGCTTTTAGGTAAAAACTGGATTTCATCGACATCAAAATCAACTTCACCCAGCGAATCCGTTAACGCCTGTTTGGCTTTAAAATAATCGCCTGGCGGCGTAAACACCGTAATTTTGCCATCATCGCTTTCAATATCGGTAACATCCACATCAGCCGCCAAGAGAGCTTCAAGCACTACGTCCTCATCGTCATGTTTAAAAGCCAGAATCGCTGCATGGTCAAACATGTGGCTGACTGCGCCTTGAATGCCGATTTTAGCCTTGGTTTTGGTAAAACACTGGCGCACATCATTAAAAGTACGGTTCGGGTTGTCGGTCAAACAATCGACAATCACCATGCAGCCACCGGGACCGAAACCCTCATAGCGGGCAGGCGCAAAATCTTCGCCACCGCCGCCTTTGGCTTTGTCCAGGGCTTTTTCGATAACATGAGCGGGTACCTGGGCTTTTTTCGCACGGTCAAGCAAGCCGCGTAATGCCAGGTTGCCGTCCGGGTCTGCGCCTCCTGCCTTGGCACAGACATAGAGTTCGCGGCCATATTTGCTATAGACTTTTGTTTTTGCTCCCGCCGTTTTAGCCATTGAATCTTTACGGTTTTGGTAGGCTCTACCCATTTGGCTGTTGCTCCATTAAAAAAGATAAAGACGCAGATTTTACAGTTAAGCCATTGTCTAGGGAAACTTTTTGGACTTTAACCACGCAATCGTGCCGCGTCTTGTGCGCTAGCACGTAAGCCAAACTCTTGGGTTTTCAGGTAACTTGAGGACTTATGTGGCAAATATACAAAGCAGGGCTTTAAACAAACAAGTGCCGCCCAGAACTGTCAAGATCAAGCTGAATTAGCACTAAGGCATGTTGTTTTCCAATTATTGCCCAGAAGTTGATTGAACCTGCTTCTTCAAACTAGCCTTAACTTCTGGCGGCATATAGTTTTCATCATGTTTCGCCAGCACTTCTTCTGCGACAAACACTCCGCGATTGTCGAGTTTGCCGTTGGCGACTATACCCTGGCCTTCACGGAACAAGTCGGGCAGGATGCCTGTGTATTCCACTGCCACTTCTTTGCTGAAATCGGTCAGTTTAAAGTGTACTGTCAAGCCATCGCCGGGGCGTTGTACCGAGCCTTTAACCACCATGCCGCCCAGGCGGAACAATGCGTCTTTCGGGGCTTTACCGGCGATGACATCGGTAGTGGAGAAAAAATACATCAGGTTTTCGTTGAACGATTTCAGCGCGAAACCGACGGCTGTGCCCATGCCGATGACCATCAAGGCTATCAAAAGTAATCGTTGTCTTCTTGCCGGTTTCATGTGTTGTGTCGTTTTTGTTTGTGTGCGAGTTGCCGTAAAAATTGCTTGCGTTGGATAATCGGCAGCACGATGTTTGCCAGCAGGACGACAAAACACAGTCCGTACGATGTCCAGACATAGAGGGCGTAGCCGCCCATCGCGAAAAATTCTTGCAGACTCATAGCTCTTGCTCCGTGACCAGTTTTTTTATCCAGGCTGAGGTGCGTTCGCGTTGCAGCAATTCCAGTCGCGCCCGTTGCAGCATGGCGATTAGATAGTAAAATTTGAACGCTGCGGCCATTAATAATAACGGTACCAACATACTGACATGGATGGATGGTTTGTCCATTTTAGTGACAGTCGGTCCTTGGTGCAGCGTGTTCCACCATTCCACCGAGTAATGGATGATAGGGATATTAACTACGCCGACCAGTGCCAGGATCGCCACGGCTTTGGAAGCGGTGCGTTTGTCGTCGATGGCGTTGTATAGGCCGATTACGCCCAGGTACAAAAACAGCAGGATCAATTCCGAGGTGAGCCTTGCATCCCAGACCCACCATGTTCCCCACATCGGTTTGCCCCACAACGAGCCGGTGACCAAGGCGATGAAGGTAAAGCTGGCACCGACTGAAGCGCTGCTGATAGCGACGATTTCGGCAAGTTTGATGCGCCAGATCAAGCCGATTGCACCCGCCACAGCCATCATCACATAGATAAACAAGGACATCCACGCACTAGGTACATGGATGTAGATGATGCGGTAGCTGTCGCCCTGCTGGTAATCGGGCGGGGCAAGGTATAAACCGCCATACAAACCGCTAACCAGTAAGATTAAAAAAATGCCTGTCAGCCAGGGTATAAGCTTTTCTGTAAAGGCATAAAAATGTGGCGGCGAGGCCATGCGGTGAAAGAATCTGCCTACCGGATCGGGAATTAGGAACATAAGGTATAGGGTGTTGTTAAATAAGTCGTGAATCTAGTGAAAACGTATTACCCGCTAAACAGGGAAAGGTTCAAAGCAAATAGGGAGTTTACTTTGAACTTTTAAGAAGTGTTGCCGCCTTTGTCAGGCTTTGCAATAAGAAGGAATCCAGCTTTGCTCGACCATGTAATCCGGCACTTCATTAAAATCAAAGGCTTCGCCGTCTTTAACCATTTGTTCGATATCAAATAAAACGGCTACTTCGGGTATGTCGGCAAAGAACATTTTGTATAAAGGCCGCACCATCATTTTGGATATTTTTATGCCGAATGGACCGATAAAATTGCGACGTTGGCCGACATGGGCAATCTCATCAATGGTGATTTCATCCAGCAGTTCTTTTAAACGCTGCTTGACTTCCGGTTCGTCTACCAACAATTCATCAAATAGCCGATGCAAATGGAAATAATAGGTTACGCCCATCAGTTCGGTTACAAACGCAGGCGCGTTCAATAAAAACCCCGGTAATTTTGGGAATTGCTCGTAAACCCATTCCTTAGCAGGGCTTAAAGGTACCCATTCGATTTTATCCAGGCCGCAAGTGAAAAGCATTTCTTCGAATAAGCGCCAGTGACAAAATTCTTCCGCCAGATGTATCCGGCTGATTTTATCTTCCAGGCACCGGGAGTTTGCCATTTCCGGCGATACATCCCACGCGCCTTTGATGCCGACCCATTCGTGGCGGGCAAATTTATACATACTGGTCAACATCAAGGTTATGCGGTCTAAAGATTTGGGATCGTCCTGCATCTCAATGTAGTTGCGGTAAAACGCATCCGGGTTTGCTAACGGGGTACGCAGCTTGACGGGATTATCTTTAAAAGTCTGTAACTTGGCATTTTTTTTAGCTAAGTCCTTTTCTGCTTCGAACAGTTCGCCGCCATGATTTTGGGTGAATTCCCAGTAATTATCAAAGTTCTCTTTTCTCTCCTGCCGGCTGGCGGGTGAAAAAATCGAAAGAAATCTAGCTGTTCCCATAACGCTTTGCTCCAGTTCGATACACTAAATGCTTTATTCTACGAGAAATTTTTAATTAATACTCATTTTTAATGCCGCAGCAGTCGGCCAGGGCGCTAAAACCAAAGACATCAGGAAGAAAGCGATCAGAATATTAACTTGTGCGGTCACAGGCAAACCGTTGGCGGACATCTCGACGGCATTGCTGGCAAAAATCAGAACCGGAATATACAGCGGTAGAACCAGCAAGGACAAAATCATGCCGCCACGCCGCAAGCCTACGGTCAGCGCGACGCCGATTGCGCCGATCAAACTTAATACCGGAGTGCCTAATAATAAAGTCAGCAACAAGATTCCCAACGAATTATCCGGCATCCCTAAAAAAACCGCCAATAGCGGCGCGACTACCAGCAAAGGGAGACCGGTTACCAGCCAATGCGCGACAATCTTGCCTAAAATCAGGATGGAAGGAGGGTAGGGGCTTAATAAAATCTGTTCCAGGGAACCATCGTCAAAATCCGACCGGAACAAACTGTCCAGCGACAGCATCGCCGCCAATAACGCGGAAACCCAGATAATCCCCGGCGCAATCGCTTTTAACAAATGCGGTTGTGCGCCTATGCCCAAAGGAAACAGGGTAATGACCAGGACAAAAAACAGCAGCGGATTAGCCAGTTCTGAACGCCGACGTAGCGCCAGCACTAAATCGCGGCGAATAATGGCAAAAAAAGCGTGGGATAACGAAGCCATCAGGATAAATTAATCCGCTGGACATCAACACCCTGCAAATCAATTTCATGGTGTGAGGTTAAAACAATCATGCCGCCATTGGCGCAATGTTCGCTCATTAAAGACTCAATCAAGGCGATGCCTTGTCTGTCGAGGGAGGTAAACGGTTCATCCAGAATCCATAGCCGGTTTTGCGTAATCAACAAACGCGCCAAAGACAAGCGCCGTTTCTGGCCTGCCGACAAAGCCTGCACCAACACATCGTCGTAACCACCAAGCTGCACTTTCGCCAACGCTTGCGGAATTGTGTAAGCGCCGCTCACAGCCAGCGCCAAAGACACCCTTAAATTTTCCAATACCGTCAATTCCTTCTTGATGCCTTCCAAATGCCCGATATAAGCCATATCAGCCCGATATTGCACCTCGGAAATCGGCTCACCGCACCAACGCACTTGCCCTGAATCCGGCTCGCGGAAACCGCACAAAATCCGCAGCAACGAAGTTTTGCCGCTCCCGTTCTTGCCTTCCAGCAACAAAACCTGGTGCTTGTGCAGGGAAAAATTTAAGTCACGGAACAACACACGGTCATTGCGGATACAGCTTAAGCCTTCACCTTGCAGGATAAGGTCAGTCATATAAGCTTGCCGCGCGACAGGAATGAGGCGGGTTGGGTGTCACAGCCGCAAAATAGGGTCAGGGTCAAAATCTTCAATCCAAATAAAATTAGCGGGGAACTATAACCTAAAGCCGGGATTTGCGCCAAGTGACGCACATATGGGAATTTTATTTGCGTTTTTATATTTTCTTAATGATGAAGACATATTAAGGATGGAGTTGCAAATATTCTGCCGGTTCAAAGCCTATAAACAAGATAATCAATAAGACAAGCCCAGTGGATATGTGATTTATATAGAATAAAAATTATGGATGTAACCACAGGAATCCACGATAACCAGCGATATAACCGTAGCACTCCATTTAAGTTAGAGACCATCTTTTCTAAAGATTTAATAACTTTCGTAAGCTCAGCTTGTATACCAGAAAAACCTTGATTTTCTCTGTCTTGGTATTCAGAAAAAGCCAAATCACAACTGTTCTTTATATTTTCTAGGTTTTTTTCTTGTATATCTATCGCTGACAGTACCAAATAAGTTGTTAGCACACTTCCGGCGACATAAAACCAATTTCCTATTTCTGATCCTTGCTTTTCAAGCACGGCTACGCCTGCAATGACGATAGGTAAGCTAAAAAGTTTTGCACTTAAGCTGGCAACAACGTCAGTCATTTTTTGTGAAAATCCAGATTGTTTTTCTGCAATTTCGGCTTTTAATTTTTGAAATGAAAAGCCATTAATATAGCTTTCCCATGATTTTTGGAAGCCATCTAATACTTCATCCCAATGGTGAACCAAATAAACAAAAGCTTCTTTATCGCTAGGAGCTTTTTTTATAATTTCTGCTAACGCCATACGAAATGTAGCAATACGCTCTAACGCATGGATGCGATTATCCGATTGTTCTTGCATGATATTTTCAATAATACCGACATCTGGTTGATACCCCAGTATTTCTGTCAATAATAAGGTTTCCAATACAACAGGATAAAACGACTTATCTTCTTTGCCTGGAACTACAAAGACAAGTCGAAACGGGCCACCTGATGTCATTTTTTCATCATGATAATGGGCAATCTCCCCAAGTTTATTTATTAAATTACAGCAGGCAATAACACAATTTAAATCATTGGATTGCTCGGATTCATCAACAAGCAAATCCTCCTCTATCAGGTAAGTATTAGGGGTTAATAAGCCTCTGCTCAGTGATTCTGTAGAAGCTATCCAATGGCGAATATTTTTGTAAAATTTTCCGTTTTCAGTTTGTGGAAGACTGACGTTAACAATAATATTTTTATTAGTAATGTCTTGAGGAAAAGCATCATCAGACTCGTTATCAAATGGTTCGTCATCAACACTTATTTCCAAGTCAAATTTCTTAGATGACCATAAATTTTCTAAAGAAACCCTGGTTTCATTTAAGCATAGCAATTCACCGCTAAACCGATCGCCATCTAATGCAGGGCGATTCAGTTGTCGGTAAAGCTCAACTAATTGCTTAAATTCAGGACTAATTTGCATTTCTATCGTTTAATTCTTCTGTGATTTGTTTTTTGAGGTCTTCTGAACAACGAATAGTCAGTTTCCCTGTTTCCTCGTTGAAATACAAATCGCTGTTATCTGTTACCCCGAGTGCTTTTCTTTTAAAGTTGAGTTCCCAGCTATCGGTTTTAGAACGAATACGGGTGTATTTTTTTAATTTGTCTCTACTTACGTTAAATTCAGCAGGAATTTGCCATTTCTCATTATTGGCATGTTCAATAAAGTCTTCTAGTGAAGCGTGATGCTCAGCAGGAATGGCTTGCCTTATGGCATGTTCAATTCCTGGCAGAGTAGCTAGTTTTTCAGTTTCTAAGCATTCTTCAAAATATTTAACCAAAGAGTCGTTCATTTGATTTCGAAATGACTTCAGCTCTTTTTTATCGTTGCAATAAGCCTTTACGCATTTAAAGGCATTATCGGTTGCAACTGTTGGTCGTACACCATCTTTACAATCTAAACCGCTGATAAAATAACCGGACGCATCTCTATTAGGACGGGGGCTAACAAAACTCAAATAATTTGATGTGCCATCTTCAATTTCATTATGAGAATCACCCAATGCTGCCTTACTTTTTTGAAATTTATCTAAATTGATTCTTGCAGCTTGGTGAATTTTTGAAAGATCAATTTGAATTACATCTTCTAATTCAAGGTCTTGATTTATCTTCAAGGCATTTTTATTTTTTATCATCGCAATCAATAGAAATGCTTGCATTTTACCGTTCGAGTAATAAGAAAACACCATGTAACCACCTGTTGATGATTGCTGCCTTCCGGCTTCACGGGTAATTTCTTCCAAGCCTCGTATGCTAAAGGCAAAAAAATTAGATTCCGTTTTATCCTCAATAAATGACTCAGTGTAATTGGGAAACTGATTCGTGGCATCCTTCCTAGAAAAAGTCCCATAAATAGCGTTGTTTTCCTTTGTACCGTAAAGCTTATCTAATTCGCTAATCAATTTAACAACAACATCAGATGAAACAGGTAAAAGCTTTTTTGCCGGGTTTCGTTCTGCGGTCGTGGTACCTGCAGTTTTAATTAGTTCGTGAATTACTGCGTAATGGACAGTTATCATTAAAATTTCCTTGTAAATCTGGATGTTTAAATTCCTAACAGTATAGTCGGCTATTGAAGAAAACTTCAGACTGAAAAACCGGCTAAAGGCAATTAATAACTAGAAGTTAAAGCACTTACGGGTTGGGTTTGTTGCTTTAAACTGTATTAGCAACGAAGGTTGTTATTCTGGTTTGTCACTTCTTGAACCACTATTTTATTTTCCCGAATAATGTTCTGAAACACCTTATCCGTAGACGCCCAATCAACAACATCAACCCGAATCGGCAAATTGGAGTCATCAAACGCTTCTTTAATGACTGCCATTGCTGCTAAGGACAATGGCTGATCGGTGATGATGGCTAAATCCAAATCTGAATAGGGTTTGGCCTTGCCGGTAACGCGCGAACCGAATGCCCAAACAGCGTAATCCGGCACATGGGTTTTTAGGATTTGGCTGACTTCATCCCAATCTTGCGGGTTTAGGTCAAGGTTGGGCATCATCTTGGCTTCTGCTGAGCAGTTGTTGATGCAGGTACTTGGCTTCTGCTAAAAAATCAAAGGCGATTTTGTAGACAGCTTCGGCTTTGCTGCGGTTATAGGTGTGGCTGCTGTTGGTACGAGCTTGGCGGTAGTCGCGCCAGATTGACCAATCGGAGCGGAGCAAGCCTTTTTCGTTACCGATACGGATGAGGGTTTGGAAGGTACTGAGGTCGATGAGTTCAGGGTTTGCCGAAGTTAACTCAAGATAACGCGCCAGCATTTTGTGGCTAAGTTCGTAAGTGAATTCAAAGCATTGAATGACGGAGTTGCGGAATTGCTCGAACAATTCCGCGTCATTTTTAGCGGGTTCAGAAGTCGCATAGGCAATGCTTTTTTCGAGTTGCCGAATCGCATCGGCTAGTGGCGAAAAATCAAGTTCCATAAACCCAGCCTTATCCGCACCGCTGCCGCAAGGCTTCATACAACAACACGCCCGTCGCCACCGATACATTCAGGCTATCAACCTTGCCCAGCATCGGTAATTTCACCAGTACGTCGCATTGTTCGCGAGTCAGGCGGCGCATTCCTTTGCCTTCTGCGCCCAGCACCAAGGCCAGCGGTACGGTTAAGTCGGCTTGGTAGATGGTTTGTTCGGCTTCGCCTGCCGCGCCGAAAATCCACAGGCCTTGGTCTTTCAGCCAGCGCAAGGTGCGAGCGAGGTTGGTGACTTGGTAGACTGGGATGGTTTCTGCCGCGCCGCTGGCGACTTTGCACACGGTCGGGGTAATGCCTGTGGCATTGTCTTTGGTGATAATGATGCCGTGTACGCCAGTGGCGTCAGCGGTTCTAAGACAGGCACCGAGGTTGTGCGGGTCTTGGACGTTGTCCAGCACCAGGAAAAAGGCGGTTCCTGAGAGATTTTCCACAGCTGCTTTCAAATCGCTCTCGGATAATTCACCCGGCATTTCCACTTCGATAACGATGCCTTGGTGATTGTTGTTTTCAGCCAGACGATCCAGTTTTTTCCTATCGACTTTTTCAGGCTCAATCCCCAAATCCAACAAATCTTCAAGTGCTTTGGACAGGCGCTTATCTTGCCGTTGAGTATCAACCCAGGCTTTGTGTATTTTATTGGGAGAATAATCCAGAGCAGCCTGTACCGAGTGCAGGCCGTATAATTTGCTTAACTTCATCTTTACGCCGGGTTAATTGCTTGTGCGTAGCTTCCGGTATAGGCGGTAGCGTTCTATTCAAAATTATAGCATCCTGCCGTTGCAGGAATATCGTTTGTTTTGCTTATCCTTACAGACAACCGGAACTTAAATTGGCAATGAATGCCTTGTGCTCGTTTATTTTTAGTGTTTGAGGCAAATAAATGGCATAAACCCGGCGATTAATTTCCGGCTCGGAAAGATAGCGGAATTTTACATCGTCAGCATTCTTGGGCAGCGTATATTCCGGCATTAATGCCACGCCAATTCCCGCCCGTACCATGTGCACTATCCATTCTTCGCTGTTGCTCCGGTAGGTTGCATACAAATCGATTTTATGATCCTGGCAAATGTCTTTTAACTGTTCCCGTAATTCGCAGTTCAACCTGTCCAGATAGGACTCCGACAAGAGATCTTTAAGGTCAATTTTGGTGAGGTGATTAAATCGATGCATATTGCTGAACGCAACTACATAGCGTTCCTCGTAAAGCAATGTCGATTGGTAGGGCTGGCCAAGCAAGTGGGTCGGCGCACTGATGACAATATCCAGCAAGCCTGATTCCAACTGCTTCAGCAGCTCAGGTTCGCAATTAACCAGCAGTTCCAGTTCGATATTGGGATATTCGTGCTGATACCGGGCTAAAAACGGGCTTAGTCGTTGCGCCCCTATCGTGGACATAAGGCCGATGCGCAACGGAATATTGTTCAGGCGCGTAAAGCGGATTGCCTCGGCTTTGGTTGTCAGCGTATCCCGGAGGATTTTTCTAAGATTGGGTTCAACCAGGCGCCCAAGAGGGGTTAGCAGACAGCCGGAGCGATCGCGCATAAAAAGCTCCCCGCCCAGTTCCTCTTCCAGCTTTTTTATGGCTTGTGTCAATGATGGCTGGGAAACATAAACAAATTGTGCGGCGCGAGTGAAGCTGCCATGGTCGCAGACTGCCAAAAAGTAGCGAATTTGATGCATTTCCATACGGATGCCACTTGTATAGTTAAAGCCTATTCTTACATAGAAAGTCGGTATTTTACAAACGCCTTTGAATAGCTGAATATTACTCCACGCATTAATTAACAATGCGTGATGCACTTGTTAGCTTACCTCCTAAATTAGTGCGTATGAGATTACATTTTTCATTCATAAACCATACGAGAAACCTATGAAAGCCGCAAAATTGATTGTTATCTATCCAACGCCAACTGACCTGGAAACCTTTGAAAAACGCTATGCGGACGAGCATGTACCGATGGCGGTAGAAAAGTTGGCAGGTAAAACCCGCTTTGTTGCCTCGCTTATTAAGGCAAGTGTGGGTAATGAAAAGTCTCCTTACCATCGTATCGCCGAGGTTTATTTTCCATCAATAAACGCTTTGGAAGACTGTTTAAAGTCAGAAGGCGGACAGGAAACAGCCGGGCATGCCGTTGAAATATCTACGGGTGGCGCGCCGTTATTTTTAATCGCGGAAGTTGAAACGTTCGATTTTTAGTAACGGACAAAAAGCGGCAAACCCAATTATTCAACCAAAAGGAAAGCAGATGTCATACCTACCTTCAAGTCCCCAACTCGCGAACCTAGCGGGTATGTTGGCAAAATACCCGCGCCGGGGCATCTTGCTGTTTAAATTACTGGAAGACATCAAAAGAAGTTTTTCTCCATTAACTGCAGAAATGCGTGAAATCATCATCGCTTATACATCCAGTCTGAATGATTGTGAGTTTTGTTATGACTCACATAAAACCGCTTCCGCCGAGCTGGGTATCGATACGGCTGTATTCGAGCAGTTAAAAACGGATATAGCCAGTGCTAACGTCAATGAGAAATTAAAACCCATTCTGCGCTATGTTAAAAAGTTAACGCTCACTCCCGAGCAAATTACACCAACAGATGCACAACAAATATTTGATGCGGGTTGGGATGAACATGCCTTCCTCGACTCTGTTTGCATCTGTGCCATCGTTAATTGTATGAATCGTTTTGTAATGGGCATAGGTATGGACAAGAGTCTGCAAGGCGCCAGCAGCAAGCTGCAAGTTGCAACCGGTTAAGAAGGTTATTGTATTTGTTTGAATACTGCTTAGTTACTGCTGTGATGTTAGACGAAACAAGTGACTCAGAATCGGCCTTGGCATAATACGGTGTGCACAGGGCATTATAATTAAAAAAAGGTGAAACCTATGGTTACTTTGTTATTAATACTGTTCAGGCTAATCATTGTTCTTTCAGTGGTTATATTTTTTATGGGCTTATTTAAACCGGAGTGGCTGCGGTTTCGGCAAAAGCAGCCCGATCTTCTGACGACTACAGCAATAGCGTTAGGGTTGTTTATGCTCGGATTTACCGGAGCAGGAGAAATTCATTACGTCGGTACCAACAGGTCGGAACTTGCTGATCGCGGCAAAATTCTTAGTAATGCCGATTATTCAGGTCAAGAAAATGCCGCGCATTGTGATTCAGGCGCAAAGCTCGGTCGTACCGGCGCAAGTAATGATGAGAAGACCTCAAAAGGCATTCTTTATAGCGTGAAAACACCCCTTAACTATGATCCGACTATCGCCCATCCGTTGTTGATGGTCTATGCGCCGGCACGGAAAAATCGCAATGAATCAGAAGCCTTTATGTACCTGACACAAGAAGCCACCGCGGCCGGATTTATTGTGGCGTATGCGGATCATCGCAATATGGTTCCCGAAGCCATTAGTGAACTTGCTGAAATACCTGGACTTATTCAACAAAAATGGTGTGTTGATGCAAAAAGGATTTTTTTAACAGGTCATTCGGACGGGGGAACTATCGCCATGGGCATAGCCTTTATCAATGGCACTAAACACATTCCTGCTGCAATTGCTTCCAGTGCAGTCGGGATTAACCGGGATGATTTGCAAGAGCGCAAGTGTCCGGCTCCTCTTTCAGTTATGGTTATGCATAGCAGCCGCGATAGCCTGTTTCCAAATTATGGTAAAGAGGCGGTTGAGTGGTGGGCTGCTTGTAATGGCTGTAAAGCTGCTCCGGCAAAAAGCGTCATCAAATCATCTCAGTCTTTTGCCAAAGGCAATTGGGTTGATTTTTATCAGCATGAGCTGACAGAAAAATCTTCGACCCAGTCAACGGAAAGCGAACAATTGCCAGCCACAATAAAAGTAGCAGACGGTTGTGTAGCCTATACAGGCTGCAAAAATGACGTTAAAACCTGGTACTGCGAAGGGCAGGGCACGCATCCCGAATGGCCGGGGAAAAACAAGGCAATTATTGATTTTTTAAAATCGGCGAAGAAAAACTAGTTAAAAACTGATGTTATGTTTACTAAATTTGTCAATAAGTTACATGTCTTCGATTTTGTAAATTATCGATTCCTTGGCTGCATAACATCAGTTACTTTTTATAAAAATAACAGGTAAAAATTTTCACCCACAATCGTTTTAAAGTTATTAGGGGTTAACTTTATAACCGTCCGTCAGTGTATTAAGGAATGCAACGATGTCATTGATTTCTGCTTCGCTCAGGTTAAGTTCACCCAGTTCGGCAAAATTGACATTTTTTTTCACTTCCGGCGCCGGCCAGCAATGGCTAGCGAGGGCTTTGGCTTCGGTTGTAAGTGGATTATTGCAAAAAGGCAGTATATCTCTATTGCTATAAAACTCGACGACACCGCGCAAGGTTTTAAAATAACCATTGTGCATATACGGCTTAGTTTTAGCGATGTTGCGTAAACTGGGTACTTTAAACTTGCCGTTCTCGCCTGCCTCAGCCGTAAATGCGCCTAAACCTGTGTCGATAAATGCCCGGCCCGCCGGATTGAATGCTCTGGGTAGGTTATAAAATGGATTTTCAGGGTTTTTAGGTACACCCAGGTTATCGTAGGTGAAATCTGTAAACAAAGGTGGCGTCCCGTCTGCTGCCGGTCTGCTAGGATGGCAGGCCGCACAGTTGCCCTTGTTCGGGTCCTCAAACAGCTTTCTGCCACGTTTTTCCTGTTCAGTAAATTTAGCTTTTCCTGCCAGAAAAAAATCGTATTTAGAGTCGAAACGCTTAAAAACCGGCGATTGCTCGTAGGCAGCAATCGCGTCGGCAATACTGTTATAAGCCTTGTTGGTATCATCAAAAGCCCTGACACCATAAACGCGTTTAAATAATTCCCTGTAACTGGATACGCGAACCTTGTTCACCACTGTAAATGAATCCGGGTTAGCCATTTCAATCGGGTTCAGAAAGGGGAGCTTTGCTTGCGCGGCCAATGTCGCAGCTCGGCCATCGAGAAAAAAACCGCCGATAAATAAACCGTGTTTGCGATCATAAAAAAAAATCGGACTGAATGCTGCGTAACTTAGCGTAGGGGAGTTACGGGAGCCCTTGAGTCCAGGCAATACGCCCGCTGAAGTAGGCAGATTATTGTCAGGGTCTACAAAAAAAGTTTTTGGGTTATGACAACTTGCACAGGCTTGACCGGGAGGGGTGGACAGGTTGGTATCAAAAAAAAGCTGCTGGCCTAATTGCGCTTTAAGGCTAAGCTTGTCGGCACCCGGCAGAACCGGGACAGCCGCTTCGACAGCAAAACAAAATATCAACATTATCAAAACAGTGATCAGCTTGTATTGGAGCTGCATACTCTTAAGTCCATAGTTTATAAAAGAGTGCGTAAAGAACATGATCTGATTTTCTCCCGTAATGTCTATGCGAAAACGCTTTGGTCGCCAGATTAGAAAATAAAGCCAAATCCCAGGTTAAAATCGTCGGGTAGTGGGCCTTGTTTAGCAACAAAGTTACGGTAGTCTGCTTTAATTACGACATTGGGAATAGGTTTGTACTGTAAGCCGACCTGGAAAATGTTCCAATCCTTGCCTGGATCGTCATCATAGCCGACGGGCGCTTTGGCGATAGTATCGAGTTTTTCATACCGGAAAAATGGAGCAAGGTATTGCGTGGTATCCCGGAATAGTAATGGTAAAACATCGTATCCGGCTTCAGCATACCAGCCGTAGTTTTCTGATCCCACCACCTCTCCCGTAGAAGCGCTGACTAGATCAGCGTTATTGATATGTCCCCAGGAACCCAAGGTGCGTAATTCCAGTCCGCGGTATTTCCACTGCAGGTGGGCTTCATAAAGTTGGGTAAATACATCGACTTTGCGTCCGACAAAAGTCTGGTTTTGTCCGGCGTTGCCAACATAGGCTGAACCGCCTATGGTTAATCCAGGGACTATGTTCGGTTCATAATCCATACGTGCTACATAGCCGAAGTTTTCTGCCTTTGCATTACTGCCACCGCCGCGGCCTTCGGCAATTCCATCTGAACTAAATCCTTTGGCATCCAGGCCATTGACGACATAAGCAGTGTAAGTTAGGTTGGGTGTTATTTGTCCAAATAAACCGACACCTATTTCACGCCACGTGCTCGGTATGATGCGCTGTTCAACCATCGGTCGCTGGTTGCCGAAGTAGAAAAGCGGTTCATGAATGCGGTTGATAAAACCCATTGGCATGAGTACCAAGCCGGTTCTGACATTGGCGTGCGGATCGATGAAAAAATCCAGCGATGCAAATTCAACGGAAACTTCACCTTTCTCTTCATCGCCTTCACCAGTGGTGGCATGTTCAAATTCCAGTTCACTGTTAAAAAGGATGCGGTCAGTAAATTTATAACCGGCATACAGAACCATGCGCTCCATGTCGGCGCTGTCGTTGCTATCACCCTTATCGCCTACTCTGGCTTGATAGCTACCTTCGCCGTAGCCACCAATCGACAAACCTTTGCCGGCTGAATAAACCTTAGACGCGGCCGGCCCTAATCCATAGGCGCTTTTATATTTAGCTTCTTCAGGGATAACCAGGTTGGTGCGCATTTTCTCAACTTCCTGACTGAGTACATCTGTTTTATGTTCCAGCTTTTTGACATCGCCACTGGCAACGGTTGTATCAGCTGCCGGAGCTTCCTTCATTGCCGCTTTCATTTCATCAATTTGTTTTTGCTGTGCCTGGATAATTTTCCACATATCTTCCATTGTTTGTGGCTTTTCCAGCGCGGAGGCAGACATACTTGAAGCGGCTAAAGCTGCCAGTATGCCAAGTTTTAGTCGACGATTATCAATAGTTTTCATTTATACATCCTAACCAAAGCCGTAAAGTTGTATTCTAGAGTAAATAGTTATAAAGACGCAAACGATTCTTATTAATATATAAGCAATATAATTATAACGATCAATATTTTCAAAAAGGACAGAGTTGCGGATACTAGCTGAGCTACAGCACTAAACTGCCTGAATATTGTATTTGTTAGGATTTATAACTTACTTAGAACGCTGGCTTCTGGTATATTTTCAATATGGCGGTTTAGTTTGTGAGCTAATCGGCGTTTTAAGGCAAGAATAATAATAAAAATCAAATTTACTGAGAGGTGGAGTGCGTCATGACTGAAGTGTTTTTTATATTAACTACGATATTTGTTGCTTATGTTGTTTATGTCATCGTAAACGAAAAAAAATCAACGGCTAAACCCGCAGTGCATGAAGCGCAACCGGTAGCGGTGCAGGTTGTAGCCGCTAAAACATCTACCGAACCGGAGGTTGCCGAACAAATAGCGCCGCCAGAGGAAATCAAGAAAGCGGTTTCCCCAACTGCGGGTAGTCCGGCGGCTAAAAGTGGCTTACGGGATCCAAAAACAGGGGAGGTTGCTACGGTATATAGCAATTATCGTTTTACCAAGCGTTGGATAAAAGAAGCCCTGGTAGCAGAGGGATTATTGGAAAAAGTCTATAAAAATAATGAGTTGAATGCTGAAATTGATGTTGCTATAAAAGCAGCTATCGTAAAGCTAGAAGCGATAGACAAATACCGTGCCTAAAGCCGGATAGCAACCAGCAGACTCAAGCTGCTGGTTTAATCTTCAAGGTTAAGTTTTTTCAGTCGATAGCGGAAAGATCTGAATGATAAGCCCAGTTGTTTTGCAGCTGCCGTCTTGTTCCATTTATTTTCCTCCAGTGCAAGGCTGATAGCTTTTCTCTCAATATCTTCCAGGTAATCTTCCAGTGTACCCAAAGCAGGGTCATATTCACCGGCATCGCTTGTTTTATCGGCGGTTATTGGTAAATTCAGATCATCGCTTTCAATGCTATTGCCGTCATACAAGGCAATAGCTCTTTCAAGTATATTTTCAAGTTCCCGTACATTGCCCGGAAAATGGTAGCCTTGTAGTGCCGCCAAAGCGTCTTTAGATAAGGTTGGCAGGTTTTTTTTATCAGACTCCGTCAGCTTGGTTAACATGTGTTCGGTCAGTGTCGGTATATCAACGCTTCTTTCGCGCAACGGCGGTATATAAAGATCGATGACATTGATACGGTAGTATAAATCTTGCCTGAAACTACCTGCCTGAACCATCTCGGCAAGATTGCGATGGGTTGCGCTAAGCAAGCGTACATCCACAGGGATTTCCTGGTTTTCGCCGACCGGACGGATTTTTTTTTCCTGGATAGCACGCAACAATTTTACCTGTAGTAATTGAGGCAGGTCAGCAATCTCATCCAGAAACAGCGTACCGCCTTGGGCAGCCTGAAATAAGCCTTTTTTGTCACTGACTGCGCCAGTAAAACTGCCTTTTTTATGGCCAAAAAATTCACTCTCCATCAACTCGTGGGGGATGGCACCGCAGTTAATCGCAATAAAAGGGCTATTGCTTCTGGAGCTTTGCTGATGAATCAGGTTTGCGACCAATTCTTTTCCTGAGCCGGACTCTCCGCTGATAAATACGGGCGCTTGGCTACGAGCCAGCTTGGCAATTTTTGAACGAATTTCGCGCATCGCAGGCGACTCACCCAAGAGTATGTGATGGGTTCGTTTTTCTTTGCCTGGACTCGGCTCGGCAAGTTTTATCGCACTGCTGATTAGCTGTCTGAGCGTCGATAAGTCAATGGGTTTGGAAATAAAGTCGAAAGCGCCTTTCTTCATTGCCAGAATTGCCGTATCCATACTACCGTGTGCAGTAATCATCGCAACCGGCATAGGGTTAGGTAAAGCCTGGATAGCATCAATCAGGTCCAAGCCGTTGCCGTCAGGCAAATTCATATCAGTGAGGCAAAGATCAAAGTTTTTTTGATTCAGTAATGTTTTAGCTTGGCCCAGGTTTTCGGCACACTGGGTTTGAATGCCCATTTTGTTAAGTGTAATCTCCAGCAACTCGCGGATATCGGGTTCATCATCTACAATTAATACTAAGGGGTTTTTCATATTTCAATTTGATTCCTTTCAGCATCCTGTAGGCAGAGTCTAAAGCAACTCCGGCTATCATCCAATAAAAGATAACTTAAATTTGCCTGGTTTAATTCGGCCAACTCCCTTGATATATAAAGGCCCAGCCCGGTTCCAGTGGGAGATGTCGTAAAAAAAGGTTCAAAAAGATTTTTTAGATGCTCCTGGCTGATGCCAGAGCCATTATCAATGACTTCTATGCAAGGCGAATTTTGATAGCTTCGCACATGTACAACGATTTGCCCAAGCTCGGGCTTGCCATATTTGAGCGCGTTTTGGCATAGATTATCCATAATTTGCCGCAAATGTCCTGGGTCAATCAACGCAGTTAAAGATTGGCTTGTCGTCAGCAAACTGAATTGATCTTCATGAACGGTATTGAGCAGCATAAAATTTTTCAAGTAATCATTCAGCCAGTTTTTTAGCGGGATCTTTTCCCGTCTTGAGTCTGTTCGTCTGGAAAGCTGCAAAATATCTTCAATAATAAAGTTGACACGACCGGCATGGGTTTCAATAATTTTTGTCAAACGCTGGTCTTGTGATGTCAAGCTGGGGCTTTCTGCGAGTAGTTGGCTGGCATGGGTGATTGCGCTGAGAGGATTACGGATCTCATGAGCAATACTGGCGGTAAGCCTGCCTAGGGAAGCAAGCTTACTTTGTTGAAGACGCTGGCTATAAAGCGCAATGTCTTCAAAAATTATCATATAAAAAGTTTGCTGGCTGGTTGGTAATACCATGAAGCGGCAATGTATTTCGGATTGGTTAGGGAATTTCAATAGCACAAAATCCCGTTTGAAATTAGTCAGCCAGGCTTCAAATGCGTGTGATAAATGCTCTGAAATATCGCTCAGCTTTTTCGGTGATGCCGCTAAGTGGATCAGTCGTATTGAAGCTTCATTGACTGTATGGACGGTTTGCGCTTTATCGGCGATGATGATGCCGGATTGCAGGTGCTGGATTATATAATGGTTAAGTTCTTCGAGTTTAACGATAGTCTGCTTTTGCTGGCTGACCAGTTGTGAGGCTTCCTCACTTCGTTTTGCGAGAATATAGGACAGTAAGGCGGTGGTGAAAAACGCTGCCCCCAGCATTCCGGCATAAGTAAATGAAGCGGGATCATAGTTGCCGTCGCTACTTGAATAAATCTGTTCAGTCAATACCGCCAAACTGGCTAAGGCGGCAAAAAGCATGGCGCAACGCCCGCCGATTAACAAGCCACCGGAAGCAATCGATACTGCAAGCAAGATGCCTATCCCACATTTAACACCACCACAAGCATGCATTAGCAGCGAGAGGATGATAATGTCGGTAAATATCAGCCATTGTGCCTGGGTGCTGTAATCTGATAATCGCCAGAATAAGCAGATTGCCGACATAATAGAGAGGGCCAGATAACTTTGGCTTCCGTATGCGTATAAATAGTCTTTGTAGGAGTCGAGCGACGACAGGTGGCTGCTGTTGTAAAGCAGGGTTACAAACAGGCCGCCCAGAATTAGCCGGTAAATTACAAAAACTTTTAGCAAATTCCAGGCTTGTTGTGCCGGAATACCGTAACCTTTGGAAACGGGACAAGGATAGATGATTTCAGAAGAATTTGCAGGCATATTGGTTTTTATCCGTAGCGTTTTGCGGGTACTTAGCTAGAATAGCTCAATTTGCAGGCAATCATAACATTGATGTAAATACTTGAGAAAATACCCGATGGTTTTATCCGCCGGAAATTCCGGTTAACAGGAGCAATAAATGAATATTCACGAGTATCAGGCCAAACAGTTGTTTCAAAAATACCAAATAACTGTGCCGGAAGGAAAGCAGGCAATAACAGCTGAAGATGCCGGACAATTTGCCAAAGAATTAGGCGGTGACAGCTGGGTTGTCAAAGCCCAGATTCATGCAGGCGGCAGAGGTAAAGTTGGTGGCGTCAAGCTGGCAAAAAATTTGGCTGAAGTCATTAACTTTAGTGGCGAATTGCTTGGCAAGCGCTTGGTTACCATCCAGACAGACAGTTCCGGGTTACCGATTAATTCGTTGCTAGTTGAAAAAACCTATCCAATCAAACGTGAATTGTATTTAAGCCTGGTACTGGATCGCGGTACTGAACGACTTATCTTTATAGCTTCAGCGGCGGGCGGCATGGATATAGAAACCGTTGCTCACGACACGCCTGAAAAAATTATTTCCGTACAAGTTCATCCTGCAGCGGGCTTGCAAGGCTATCAATGTCGAAAAGTGGCCTACACACTGGGACTTAAAGGCCAGCAGCATAAGGCTTTGCAAAAAATTATGCAGGGTATGTATGACCTGTTTTTAGCCAAAGATGCCAGCCAAATTGAAATCAACCCGCTGATAGAGACTGACAGCGGCGAATTGATTGCATTGGATGCCAAAATCAATTTTGACGACAACGCTGTTGCGATTCATCCCGACATCCTGGCAATGAAAGACCCATCGCAAGAAGACGACAAAGAAAATGAAGCGCAGCAGTTTGGTCTTAATTACATCACATTAGACGGCAACATCGGTTGCATGGTTAACGGTGCAGGCTTGGCGATGGCGACGATGGATCTGGTCAAACTCAAAGGCGGTTTGCCTGCTAATTTCCTTGATGTCGGCGGTGGTACAACGGTCGAAAAAGTATGCGAAGCCTTCAAATTAATTTTGGCGGACGGTAACGTCAAAGCCGTGCTGGTGAATATTTTCGGCGGCATTGTCAAATGCGACGTGATTGCTCAAGGCATATTGGAGGCTATCAAACAAATCCATGTGGCTGTTCCGGTCGTGGTGCGCCTTGAAGGCACCAACGTTGAGGAGGGCAGGGCGTTGCTGAGCAACACCGGATTGAACTTATATGCTGCAGACGACTTGTCACATGCGGCGGAACAAGTCGTGGCGTTGGCAGCACAATAAACAGACAGTCGTAAGACATTAGGCAGGGTACGCTTTTATGCCCCAGAGGGTAGCGCGTACCTGTTCAAACATACATTAAAGGTACGCGTGACGTACTCTACGCAGAGCAGAACATGAGCATCCTCATTAATAAAGACACCAAACTGATTTGCCAGGGTTTTACCGGCAAGCAAGGTACATTCCACTCCCAACAAGCCTTGGATTACGGCACCCAACTGGTCGGCGGCGTAACGCCGGAACGCGGTAGCGAAACCCATTTGGGCTTGCCCGTATTCAACACCGTGCAAGCCGCCGTAGACACTACAGGCGCGACTGCCAGCGTCATCTATGTGCCGCCGTTTTACGCCGCCGATGCGATTCTGGAAGCCGTCGATGCGGGCATTAAGCTCATCGTTTGTATCACAGAAGGCATCCCTATTCTGCAAATGCTACGCGTTAAAGCTGCGATGGCTGGCACGGGCGCATTATTGATAGGTCCCAACTGCCCCGGCATCATCACGCCGGGCGAATGCAAAATCGGCATTATGCCTGCGAAAATCCATTTGCCCGGTTCGATAGGTATCGTTTCGCGTTCAGGCACGTTGACCTACGAATCCGTTCACCAAACTACCGCCCAAGGCTTAGGCCAAAGCACCTGCGTCGGTATTGGCGGTGATCCGGTGCATGGCATGAATTTCGTCGATGTCTTAAGCCGTTTCCAGGCCGATGACCAAACCAAAGGCATCGTTATGGTCGGTGAAATCGGCGGCGGCGAAGAAGAAGATGCCGCCGACTACATCAAAGCCCACGTCACCAAACCCGTCGTGGCTTATATCGCCGGACAAACTGCGCCAGCTGGCAAACGTATGGGACATGCGGGGGCAATCGTTACAGGCGGTAAAGGCACGGCGGCGGGTAAGATTGCCGCATTGAAGGCGGCGGGGATTGAAGTGGTTAGTTCGCCTACCGATATTGGTGTGGCGATGAAAAATTGTTTTTAAGGTTATTTTAGTAAAGACGCGATAGGCTCGCGTCTTTACATTGATTTAGTCGCTTAATCGGACAGTTTTGCTATATCGCACCCGACACAATCTGGTCACTTCAATTATTTATGTCATTAAAAATCGCTCTGGCCCAAACCAATTTCCTGGTCGGCAATATCGCCGCCAATGTTGAAAACATCATCAGCGCCGCCATTTATGCGCGGGACGAATTACATGCCGAACTGATCGTCTTTCCCGAATTGAGCGTTATTGGCTATCCCGCCGAGGATTTATTGCTTCGTGCCGATTTTATCGCCGCCGCTAATAACGCCATTTACCAGCTCGCCGATGTCGTTACCGATATTGCTGTGGTAGTGGGTTTTCCTGAGTTGGATGGTGATAAGCTCTACAACAGCGCAGTGGTTTTGAACAACGGAGTGATACTTGCCAAGTATCGTAAGCAAGCCTTACCCAATTACGGCGTATTTGATGAGCAACGCTACTTTACAGGAGGTGATGCACCTTGCGTATTCGAATTTAACGGCAGTTTTATCGGCTTGACGATTTGTGAAGATGTCTGGCGCGAGGGCATTATCGAAGCGAGTCGGCAGGCCGGTGCCGAGATACTGTTGACGCTGAATGCGTCGCCGTTCAACTCAGGCAAGATTCATCAGCGCGAAAGGGTGGTTTGTGAACAGATTAAAGCGGCCGGAATTCCATTGGTTTATGTCAACCAAATTGGCGGTCAGGATGAACTGATTTTTGACGGTGCGTCGTTTGTGGTCGATGCGCAGGGCGAGATTGTTTTCAGGGCTGCCGAGTTTAAGGAGCAGATCAGTGTTGTCGAATTTGACGGTAATCAACCGATAAAAGCCGAGTTTGCGCCGCTTTATAATGAAATTGCCTGTGAATATCAGGCCTTGGTGCTGGGCATTAAAGACTATGTTCGCAAAAATGGCTTTCAGGGGGCGATATTGGGCTTATCCGGCGGCATAGATTCGGCCTTGGTGTTGGCGTTAGCGGCGGATGCGCTGGGTGCGGATAAAGTTGAAGCAGTGCTGATGCCATCACGTTATACTCAGGACATGAGCAATGAAGATGCGGTGTTGCAAGCTCAAACCTTGGGTGTCAAGTACCACATCATTCCGATCGAGCCCGCCGTGGCGGCGTTTACCGGAATGCTAGCCGATGTATTTGCCGGAACAAGCAAAGATACCACCGAAGAAAACATCCAGGCCCGCTGCCGCGGTGTGATTTTAATGGCGATGTCCAACAAACAGGGTAAGCTACTGCTGACTACAGGCAACAAAAGCGAAATGAGCGTGGGTTATGCGACGCTATACGGCGACATGGCGGGCGGCTTTGCGCCGATTAAGGACGTGCCGAAATTGCTGGTCTACCAATTGGCACATTACCGCAACAGTTTGTCGCCTGTTATTCCAGAGCGTGTCATCACCCGCGCCCCATCCGCCGAACTTGCACCCGACCAAAAAGATGAGGATTCTCTGCCACCTTACGAAATGCTCGACCCAATCCTGGAGCGTTATGTCGAATTGGATCAATCCGCAGAAGATATTATCGCTGCCGGATTTCGGCGTGAAGATGTGGTGCGGGCTATTAGCCTGGTAGATAGAAATGAATATAAGCGCAGGCAATCGCCGCCAGGGATCAAGATTACTTCACGCGCGTTTGGGCGGGACAGAAGATATCCGATTACCTCAGGGTATCGCGGCGTAGATCAGTTAGATTTGCCAAAGTGCTAGTTGCATAAATCTGCGATAGCAACAACATCCTATATAAAATCCTGGGCTTATTAACTTGTGGAGTTACCCATGTGGATAATCATCTTTATCGTTGCACTGCTGTTTGTTTTAGGCAGCGCATTAATCCTTTTACGTTCTACAAATACGCACAAAATCCCAAAAGACCTTAAATCCCAGCCTTACGACGACGAGGATAGCGGCTGGTGATTGCTTATGCTTTGCAATGTGGTGCTTTCAGTGAGGCAAGCAGTTTTAAATCCATAAAATCTTAATAACCAATATGCCCTATAGATTAGCTCTTAGTGTTGTTATCATAAGCCATTGAATGGCAGCAATTCGTCGCCATTCGCTTTGATAAAAGAGTCCTTTGTGAATACCGCCGAATTTTCATCTTTACCGTTAAAACCCGCCCTGCTTGAAAACATTGAATCCCTAGGTTACACCCATTTAACCCCGATACAGGCCGAAACCCTGCCGCATATCCTGGAGGGCAGGGATGTGATTGCGCAGGCGAAAACGGGCAGCGGTAAAACGGCCGCGTTTAGTATTGGTTTGCTATCCCGATTGGAATTTACCAGCTTTAAAGTGCAGGCTTTGATTGTCTGCCCAACCCGTGAGCTTGCCGACCAGGTGTGCAAGGAAATTCGCAGGCTTGCCCGCTTCACCCAAAATATTAAAGTGTTGTCGCTGTGCGGTGGTGTACCGTTTGGGCCGCAGCTCGGTTCGCTGGAGCATGGTGTGCATATTGTCGTCGGTACACCGGGACGCTTGCAGGAGCATCTGCGCAAGCGCAGTTTGCGCCTGAATCATCTGAAAGTGCTGGTGCTGGATGAAGCCGACCGGATGCTGGATATGGGCTTTGAAGAGGTGATTACCGATGTGATTTCCTACGCTCCAACGCATCGTCAGACTTTGCTGTTTTCAGCCACTTATTCCGATCCTATTCGGGAGATCAGCCAGAAATTTCAATACAAACCGATTACTGTCAACATCGACAGCAGCCATCACGACAGCGTAATCGAGCAGCGTTTTTACCAGACTGAAAAAGCGCAAAGAGCCAACGCCTTGGGCTATCTGTTAGCGTATCACCGACCCGAATCGACAGTGATTTTCTGCAATACCAAACGGGATTGCCAGGATATAGCGGGGGCGCTTAGCAACAGCGGTTTTTCCGTCCAGGCCTTGCACGGCGACCTGGAGCAAAAGCATCGCGATCAGGTGTTGGTGCGCTTTGCTAATAAAAGTTGCTCAATTCTGGTTGCGACCGATGTTGCTGCACGTGGGTTGGATATTAAAGAACTGCAAGCGGTGATTAATTATGAATTACCCTGGGATCCTGAAATCTATGTGCACCGGATCGGGCGCACCGGGCGTGCCGGCAAAAAAGGTTTGGCACTGAGTTTGTGTACAGAACAGGAGTTGAACCGGGTTAAAGCCATTGAGGAATACCAGGATATTTCTGCCAAATGGGATGATCTCGCGCCTTTTCAAATGAGCCATGAACACCGCTTTCAGCCGCCTATGGTGACTTTGTGGATAGACGGCGGGCGTAAAAATAAAGTCCGTCCCGGCGACATACTGGGCGCATTAACCGGCGATGCCGGAATTGCAGGCAGCGAAGTCGGTAAAATCGATATATTTGACGATCATGCCTATGTCGCAGTCAAACGGGAGAGTGCTGATAAGGCACTGGCTTGGTTGAAAAGCGGCAAGATAAAAGGGCGCAGTTTTATGGTGCGGAAGTCACATTGGGGATGAGCTTACAAGCGCTAGTAAACAGGGCACGAGGCTTATTTTCGAATTGATCCAATCAGTAAACGTCATTTTATGTTACATACCGTACTTATCAGCATGAGCTAATCGGTTAAACTTTCCATGACCTGGGTATTACAATACTCTCGATTAATCCCGCTGCTTAAACAATTCAGGATCACCCGATGAACATGTCCAGAGTAAAGTCCAAGGTAACTTCAAAAGATTCAGCGTGGTGGTTGCAGGCGCCAACAGAACCGCAAGCGGGATTGGCAACCGATGCGGCGGGTTTGTCTAATGCCGAAGCGCGTACCCGGCTGGCAAAATGTGGTCCCAATCTCTTTCGTGACCATCAGGTTCAGCCTCTGTGGTTGCAATTCCTGTCCCGCTTCAAAAATCCCCTGGTCATTCTGCTGTTAGTTGCCAGTGCGATTTCGGCATTTACCGGGGAAATAACCAACTTTGTTATTATCACACTCATGGTGTTGTTTAGCGTAACCTTGGATTTTGTTCAGGAGCATCGTGCCAGCACCGCTGCTGCAAGCCTGCGAAAGACCGTTTCGGTACGTGCCAGCGTGATACGTGACGGAAAAACTATCGAAGTGCCGGCGACTGAAATTGTGCCTGGAGACTTGATTGCACTGTCGGCAGGCGACATGATTCCAGCGGATGGTTTGGTTCTGGAAGCGAAAGACTTATTTGTTAAACAAGCCTTGTTGACGGGTGAATCCTACCCTGTCGAAAAACATCCTGGCATGCCTGCCACCGACGCGACGGATTTGCAAGATGCTACCAACGCGGTATTTATGGGCACAACAGTTATTAGCGGTAGTGCGCGGATGCGCGTGGTCAAAACCGGAACAGGCACAGCGATTGGTGCGATTGCCAATAGCTTGACCCGGCAACCGCCACCCACATCGTTTGAGGTCGGTACGCACCGCTTTGGCTTGCTCATCATGCGCTTGACCATTTTGTTGGTATTGTTTGTGTTGTTGGTAAACGCTTTTATGCATAAACCCTGGTTGGAGTCCTTTCTGTTTGCTGTGGCACTCGCAGTGGGCCTGACACCAGAATTGCTGCCGATGGTGGTGTCTGTCACGCTGTCTCGCGGAGCAATATTGATGGCGAAGAAGCGCGTGATCGTCAAACGCTTGGCGGCTATCCAAAACTTGGGTTCGATGGATGTGTTGTGTACCGATAAAACCGGAACGCTAACCGAAGCGAAAATCCGGCTGGAGCAACACGTAGACCCGCAAGGCAAACCCAGCCAACGGGTGTTGGAATTAGCTTATCTCAATAGTTTTTTCGAAACCGGTTTGAAAAGCCCATTGGATGAAGCGATTTTGGCGCATGAAAACATTGATGTGAGTGCGTGGCAGAAAATCGACGAAGTGCCGTTTGATTTTGAACGGCGACGGGTGTCGGTGTTGCTGGATAAAGGCAATGGTCGCTTGTTGGTGGTGAAAGGTGCGTCCGAAGAAATAATCGAGCTGTGTACCCATTACGAACAACAAGGCAATGCCGAGCAGATTCCACTCGATAAAACCAGCCGCGCGCAAATACACGCCGAACATATTGCCCTGGAAAAAGACGGTTTTCGGGTTTTGGGCATTGCCTGGCGCGAAGTGCCAGCTGATCATTCCGACGCTGTTATTGGCGATGAGACCGATTTGGTGTTTGCCGGGTTTGCAGGCTTTCTTGATCCTCCTAAAGCCAGTGCCGGAGCCGCACTCGCTGCGCTTCAAGATAGCGGTGTGGCGGTCAAAATAGTTACTGGCGATAGTGAACTGGTCACCCAACACGTCTGCACGGAATTGAAAATCCCGGTATTGGGCATTTTGATGGGTAAGGATATTGAACAAATGGATGACTCGGCCTTGCGGGTCAAAGTCGAAACGGCGAATCTGTTTTGTCGCGTCAATCCGGCGCAAAAAGAACGGGTGATTCTGGCGCTCAAGGCGCGTGGTCATGTCGTCGGTTATTTGGGTGATGGCATTAATGATGCGCCATCCTTGCATTCGGCGGATGTTGGCTTGTCGGTGGACTCGGCTGTGGATGTTGCCAAGGAAGCGGCGGATATGATTCTGCTCGATCAGGATTTACATGTGCTGTATGACGGCGTCATGGAAGGCCGCCGAACTTTCGGCAATATCATGAAGTACATCATGATGGGTACCAGCTCCAATTTCGGCAATATGTTCAGCATGGCGGGCGCTGCGTTATTCCTACCTTTTTTACCGATGTTACCCACTCAAATCTTGCTCAATAACATTCTTTACGATCTTTCCGAAGTGCCGATCCCGCTGGATAAAGTTGATCCCGAAGAATTACGGCGGCCTCGCGTGATGGATATGAATTTTATCCGTAACTTCATGCTGGTGATTGGTCCGATCAGCTCGGCGTTCGACTTCCTGACTTTCTATGTGATGTTGCATGTGCTGCAAGCCAATGAGACCTTGTTCCAAACCGGTTGGTTTGTTGAATCCTTGTCCACGCAGGTTCTGGTTATTTTTATCATCCGCACCCGTGGCAACCCCTTCAAAAGTCGCGCTCATCCGGTTTTAGTGGCGACCTCATTAACGGTGATGGCCATCGGCGCGATACTGCCATTGACACCGTTGGGCGGCTATTTCGGCTTTGTCGCCCCACCCGTTGAGTTTTATGCCATTTTAGCGGTGATGGTGGTAACGTATTTGCTCATTGTTGAATTTGCCAAACGGATTTTTTATCATTGGCATAGGGTGGCTATCTAGAATATACAGCTCATTCCCGTTTGCCATGCGCGGGAGACGACATACGCCAACGCAAACGAACGCAATAGCTACAAAGCGGTACTCACAAATTGCCGATGGCTACCGGCCAAAGCCCGCATGGGTATCCGGAAATTTCTTTAAGCCCTACGATCCGTAAAAACAGCGTCAATTTGCCAGATCAGAATTTAATATATTGTTTTGTGGTAAGGTCTCATTTTGGTTTAAACGTACCAGACACAGACATTGTGTTGGTGCAGTGCATAATTATCAGCACATTGGCAGTAAAACGCTAATGTTCAAGCAGTAAAACAACTTCTTCGTAGCCAATGACATTTTTATTGCTATCAATAATATAGTTAGCCACTTTAGTAATTGCCGCCCAGTTTGACCGGTCATTTATGAATTTAAAAGCAATGGCAAACAGCGCATCCAGCTTCTTTTTTTGCTGTTGTTTACAGTCTGAAAGCTTTTGTAAGTATTCATGGATGAGCGCAAGGTTGGAGCTACCGCGATAATTTTTCAGTGCACTGAGGTTAACTAAATGCTGGTTAAACACTTCATTATCAGTATCGGCAACGTGCTTGGCTTCGGTCAGTGGGCCAACAAGCAGACTTACAATACTCATCTCGTAAGCGATTTTGGCATCGTCCATTAAAGCTTCTAACGTTTCTGTAGAGCTTTTATTATTCATCGGAATTTCAACTGAAGGCGGCAATAAACCGCTTAATCGTCTGGTGATATCTTCATACTGTCTTGTCTGGTAAGAAATTAAATCCTGCCCGGATTTACTGATTAAGTCATTGAGCATAATCTGGAAAAACAAAGACGAATAATTTCCGCCCTTATTACTGAAATAAATAGCCGTAGCAAGCCCTGCTACATGGAAAGCAATTCGTTTTATCAGGTTGCGCTGATTTGTGCCGTCAATTATCTTGCTATTTTCGGTTGAGGATATTGTACTTATTCCTGGAAATATCATTTGATTGCTGATTATTTGATTCATCATCTTTACCTGATTTGATTGTGCTGACATTGCTAGTCTATCCCGTCGAATTGAGAACTCGTCCTTGCCTAAGAATATTTGGTTATCCGGTTACAGGATTTCTAATACCCTTGGGGTTACGAAACAGTGTTTTTACAAACATTGCTTACAGAAAGTAAAGCACGTTATGTGCCATTCGATAACGTCTAATAGTTACAGATGGTTATATGTTAGCCGGTAATTGTTACAGATATGATTGGTTGATATGAGCATGGTCAAATGGTGAGAATCAACCATATAAGCCGTCCCACTGTTGGTGATCTGATCAATATACCGGTACCTGCCGGTTTTGGTTAAAACCGGGATTTAATTTAAGAGCTTGGAACGACGCATAAAGCGTTAATTGATAGTAGCTGACAAGGGCCTCAATGCTCAAATATTCGGGTAGGAATTAAGCATTTTATGTAAAGAAGGGGCTTATGTGGCTCGGCTCGTTGCCTGAATTACACAGAAATTACCGTGACAACATCACGAATTAAAGCGGGGAAATCCGCCTGATAGTTATCGGGAGCACTGAGGCAAAATGATTTACAGGAATTTTTTTATAGATATGGAGTCCGTAGATTATCCGGGTTTCGAAAATCAATAACGGAATTCCGGGTTGTCAGGGAAGGTATTTTGCTATGACTTTGTTAAAAAGCTTTGCTCAAGGCATTCACTTTTTTTCAGAAATCGATCAGATGGCTTCTGCCTGAATAAAAAAGGGTATGGAAAATATATTCACTCTGAATCTGGAGGTTCTTTTATGATTCGGCCATTACTGGATACTGAAAAAGTAGTTACAGTTCTTAATAAAATCATGGAAACCGAATTGGCAGGCGTGGTTCGTTACACACATTATGCCTTAATGGTCTATGGTTACGGACGTATTCCTATTGTTGCCTGGATGCGCAGTCAAGCGGCTGAGTCATTAGTTCATGCCAATGAAGCGGGTGAATTGATCACTCATTTAAGCCATCATCCGACGCTGGGAATTGGCCCATTGCTGGAAACGCATCTGCATGATATTGGAGATATCCTGCAGGAGTCGCTTGATCATGAACAACAGGCTTTGTCGGCTTACACTCAATTACTGGAACTTGCAACGGGGCGAAGTATTTTACTGGAGGAATATGCCCGGCGCATGATAGCCCAGGAAGAAATGCATATAGGTGAAGTTCGAAAGATGCTGACCAAGCCCGGTGGATAATGGCTTTTGATATTATGATCATTTGAGAGTTTTATGACATACTGCCGCACTTATGAGAGCCGGGTCTTTCCAATGGAATACTTTGATGCAATAAAGGTTGGCTTTCATCAAAACATTTAAATCGTTGGAGTTCAGAATGATCACCTGTTTTTCTTACATAAAAAAACCGCGCTCATTATTAATTTTGATCTTACTGTTATCAGCGGGCACTTTGTTGGGTTGTGGTAATACGGACAAGCAGGTAGCAGCCACTAAGCAAGTAATTAAAAAATTTAACCAACCAACGATCTTATCAGGATTGGTTAACGGTACAGACAAACCAATCAGGTCAGGAAACATAAGCGTGACTGATACTAAAGGGCAGTTGCTGGTCAAAACGGTGTTACAAGACAGTAACCATTTCCAGCTGGATATTCCGGCGGGTACCGATCTGCCCGTCATTTTGCGATTTTATCCTCAGGATGGATCGGAAACCGACCAACTGATTGCAGTTGCTATTGATCCAAGTATAACCAGATATGACCTGAGTCCTTTAACAACTGCGATAGCCAGGAAAGCTGAAGCCTTGGGGGGCTATACCCGAGCCAATTTAGTGATGGCTGCGGAAGATATGGTTAATGTCCCGGATGCCAATAAAACTTCAACGGGGTTCCGGGGCGACCCCACTACGCAATATGGTGGTTGGCATTAACAAATCATTTGCTGGTTGTTTTGACCCGATACTTGATGATAATTGGTTGATTTCCACTTTTCAGCATGAGCGGTTGCCTGGCAAATTGCCTGTATCGCCTGGAAAGCCGATATTGGTCATTAACTTGCTAGAAGCTATTGATATATAGAGGGTGGCGACTGTTAAGTAGTGCAACTTTAAGCCTTCTGTATAACTCATGTATCTTGAAGAGTATGGTTTAAAACCATAAGCGTTGCGAATTTCAGGTATATTGGTCCACTTTACAAAATTAATTATGAGGAAAGTATGGAGATTTTAATCTTATTGGTCGTGTTGGTCGCAGTATCGTTTTGGGTAAAGAGCACATTTCCGGACGCTGCAATTAGCAAATATATAGCTATTATTCATAGCTATAGCGCGTCGTTAATTAAAAAATTACAACCGGTGATTGCCGAGGCAATTGTAACTGCCAGACCAACATCAGATAAAAGTACTGAAGAAAAACGGGTTATCGCCAGCCACCCTCCTGGGTATGTCGTTAAACAATCAAGTGCCTACATTCCTGAAGACTCGGTACTCAAAAGACATTATCTGGCCCAACTGGAAGCTGAACGCAAATCAATTACTAACCCTTATCCCACGGACTCCGTATTGCGCAGGCACTATGAAAATATGCAGGTTAATTAACGGATAAATAGCCAACCGGCAGAAAACCGCTCACGCTGAGCTTGCCGAAGTGCATCAGGTTTAAAAATGTTCATACGTTGCTAATGCTCGATTCAGTTTTACTGAAGTAATTTATGGACTCATGTTAAACAAAGCGATTTTATTAACCTACAGCTTAGTGTAGGCAGGCCGAGGTTTGCGGAAAATGTGGCGACACAGGCGGCAAAAGGAATCGTGACAATCATCACCCAAGGCCGGTTGTCCGGTCTTTTTTATGGGTGATAAATTTTCTGTTTTTGCTGCAGGTTTTCCAGAAAAAATCCCCGCTGTTTACAACGCTTGATTTTGTTTTGTAATCGTTTGACTATAAGGCTTTTCCAGTCTCCAGATTAATTAAAGCCAAATTTATGCAAAAGCTCGTTATCTACAATCACGGTAAAGACAGCATCCCCTGGGGTGAAAAGGCAATCGCTTTGGCAGAAGTTGCCAAGCGTCAGGGCTTTCAGTTTATCAGTCCTGATTATCAGCCAAGCAACGATCCTGATTGGCGTGTCAAGCAACTGTTGGCAATCGATTTATCCGCATATCAAGACATTGTCCTGGTTGGTTCCAGCATGGGGGCTTATGTGGCGACGGTTGCATCGGAAATCATCAAACCCAAAGGTTTGTTTCTGATTGCACCGGCTTTTTATTTACCAGGCTATCAACGCACTGAGTTTAAACCTCACGCCGAACGTATCGAGGTGTTTCATGGTTGGCAGGACGATATTGTTCCTCCTGAAAATGCCTGGCGATTCTGCCGTCAGTATCGCGCTAACCTGCATGTACTGGACGCCGATCATCGTTTGCTGAGTATTTTGCCGCTAATGGTGGATGCTTTTGATGCGTTTTTAAGGAAATTTATAATCAGTTAATTCCACGGCTCAAATTATGTTGTTTCGGTAGGGATTCACTTTGTGCACTTGTGTATTCGAGGGCTTAGAAGCCGCCAGTCTAAGAATATTACATTTACTAGCCTGAACTTCAGCAATTTGTGCTGACATACTGTTGCTTCTGAAACATTTGTATAATCAAGTTTGTTATTGCAGACAACGCGATGAAAGGGGGGCTTATAGCCTAGGTTCTGTTGACATTTCATCGTAGCCATAAGAGTACAGAGGCAAATGACAACATCCCCCTGTAATTAATGGCCTTTTTCTCATATCTGGTGGCAATCCTGCGGTAGTGTTTGAGCTTGCCAAACA
>Ga0208754_100141_pt1 | contig 41426 bp, 37 predicted proteins | sample LakWasMet55_HOW8_2_FD_183889 | JGI IMG/M metagenome (GOLD analysis project Ga0208754, IMG submission 183889) | Freshwater sediment methanotrophic microbial communities from Lake Washington under simulated oxygen tension - Sediment Metagenome... | ecosystem: Environmental > Aquatic > Freshwater >... | reverse complement strand
AAAACCCGGACCTCCCAGAGGCCCGGGTTTTTTTTTGCCCGGCGCTCAGGCTGCCCGCGTCTCGCCGCCCAGCAAGGTCAGGAGCTCGCCGGTGATGTAGCGCGCATCGGCCGGCGACGCGAAAAAGACAAACGCCGGCACCCGCTCAGGGCTGGACCCGGCTGAGAGCCGCTGCCAGCCGCTGTACGGCCCGCCGGGCCCCTTGCCCTGGATCAATTTGATACTTGCTCTAAATGGCTATTTAAAAAAAAGTCTGATTGGCTTATTCTGATTGATCTATTATTCAAATCAGTATTTGTTTTATGTACTTTTCAAACAGTAAATATTGGGACTTAGGTGCGCCGATTGCCGGTATTTTACTGGCTTTATCATTTGCCCCGTTTAACTATATTTATTTAGCTCTTCTGTCACTGATTTTTCTGTTTGCGTCCTGGCAAAATGTATCGCCCGGACGGGCACTGCTAAGAGGCTATTTATTTGGCTTAGGCTTATTTGGTTTAGGCGTATCATGGGTCTATATTAGTATTCATGACTTTGGGGGGGCTGACTTGCTGAGCTCGATTATACTTACGAGCTTATTTATTATTGTTTGGGCATTATTCCCGGCATTATGTGGATATCTCTCAGTAAAGTTAATGCCGCCAAATGTTAATCTTTTGCAACTTTTGGCAATTCCTTTTATTTGGGTACTCATAGAATATGTACGAGGATATCTGGTGCTTAATGGATTTCCATGGTTGCAAGTTGCATATTCTCAATTGGAAGCTCCTTTAGCAGGTTATATCCCTATTGTAGGGGGATATGGCACCAGTTTTTTATTAGCATTTACTGCATCCTCTTTTGTAATTCTGATGTTTTATAAAAAACATCTTGTGATATTAACCGCTATTATTGCTGTGTTATGGAGCATGGGCAGTTGGCTGCAGGCTGTAAAATGGACCCAAGATGTAGGCAATCCTATCAAGGCCTCTTTAATTCAAGGCAATATCTCTCAAGATCAAAAATGGAAATTAGAGAATAGAAATCGCATTCTGCAAAAATATAAAGCTATGACGGAAGAACACTGGGATTCGGATGTCATTGTTTGGCCAGAAACCGCAGTACCTGCTTTTCTATCCGAAGTTAATGAGTCTTTTTTATTGCCACTAAGAATGGAAGCGGCAAAGAATGGTACTGACTTGATTATCAGTATCCCCATAAAAGAAAATTTACGACATGAAAAGTATAATGCGGCTATAACTTTGGGCAAAAACGATGGTATTTATAGAAAAAGTCATTTATTGCCGTTCGGAGAGTATTTGCCATTACAGCCCTTGTCAGGGTTTATGTTAAGCATATTGGATATTCCATTAGCTCATTTTTTACCTGGAAGAACAGATCAGCCATTATTAAAAGCAGGAGGCTATACGTTTATAACTTCAATTTGTTATGAGGATGCCTTTAGTGATGTGAATATTCGAGGCTTGCCGGAAGCAGCTTATCTGGTTAATGTGACTAACGATGCCTGGTTTGGAGACTCATTGGAGCCTCATCAGCATATGCAGATTGCAAGAATGCGGGCAATGGAAACGGGACGTTTTTTGTTGCGGGCAACAAACACGGGAATAACTGCAATTGTGTCGCCTCAAGGAAAGATTATCAATCAAGCGCCTTTGTTTGAAACAACGGTGATCAGTGGGACTATAATTCCTATGGGAGGAATGACGCCCTATGCTAGACTCGGAGATAGGGTAATTATAGGTGTAATAGGGATTTTGCTTTTGGCCTTGATTGTGTACGGCAATACTTGCCAGAAGGTCGCTAGGGAAAACCTGTTATGACACGTAAACACAGTCCTCGTTTTATTGAAAATACTCAGGAGTAACAAACGGGGGCAACCCCTGAGCAAAGAGATTTAGTTGCTGTGAATTTCTGCGTGTAATGCTTTGAATTCTTCGGTCAATTTATGATTAGGCGCATAATGAATCAATGGTCGGGCTTCTGTATGCGATTCTCTGACTTTAATCGAAGGCGAAATCATTGCCGCCAGTACAGGTAATCCTTCTTCGACAAGCTGATCAACTAATTGACGCGGCAAATTGGCCTGTTTTTGGAATTGGTTGACGACAATACCTTCAATTTCAAGATTCTGGTTATGGTCGGCTTTAACTTCTCTCAAAGCCTGCATCAATGAATAGAGAGCTTCTCGAGCAAATGTGTCACAATCAAAAGGAATCAGGCACTTATCTGCAGCGATTAAAGCTGATTGACTGTAAAAGTTAAGAATGGGAGGCGTATCCATGTAGATAGCGTCAAAGCCCTGCAATTTTTCTAGTGCTTCTTTCAATTTAAAAATTTTATAGCGCGATTCCAAACGAGCTTGCAAGGGCTCAAGATCAGGATGTGAAGGAATAACGAATAGATCAGGAAAGGGTGTTTCATGGATAACATTTTCAAGTCCGGAATTGTTGCCTCCGAACAGGCCAAGACTTAAGCTGTCTTTAAAAAAGTGGGCAATAGTTTTATCGCTGTCACTGACTTTCTTGCCGAGTAAGTATTGGGTGGAGTTGCCTTGAACGTCCAGATCGATCACTAAAGTGCGTTTGCCTTCCACGGCACTGATGGCGGCTAAATTGCAGGTAATCGTAGATTTGCCGACACCGCCCTTCTGGTTGAAAATGACCCTGCGCATGTTGTTATTCCTCATGGAATCAAATAGATAAAACTCACATTATAAAGCCTAGACTGGCAATATCAAAGGCGGACAAAGGTTTTACCGTGACAGGCCGGGCATTCGGGAATTTCGCTGGTCGATTTAAAGGCAATTTGCTTATCGCATTGATCGCAAACAAACGTTCCAGGGCCAGTGATATTGCCGGTGTGATAAGTATTTAGCTCCGCCAATTGTCCTAGTTTTGCAAGTTCAAGACGGGTTTTATCGGCAAGGCTTAAAAAAGCATCCAACGCGAAGTTTTCAATCAGCTCAATATCAAATTTAAACCACTCCGAGAGTGATTCGGTGTCTTTTGTTTCGGATAGGCCATGCGCGGCATGTTCAATATCGCGTTTCACATAATCCGATACTTGATCGATTTCATCTTTGGTCAAATCGGTGGATTTTCTGGTTTTTTCTTTCGAAATTTCCAATGCATCTGCTAAAGAATGGATGGTCTCATCCATGGTTTCATGCAAATGCTTCATGAATTCGTTATAGGCGGCGATAAATTTATTTTTATTCATGTTCAACTCCTGAAAAAGGCGCTTTAGATTTAAGCTTCTGTGCGGTATTCTAACGCTTTTGACTGGTAAAAGACGAGAAGGATGCAAGAAAATTATAAGCCGTTAGTTATTGAGCAAGAGGTACAAAAGGCCTGGGAAGAGTCGGGTGTGTTCAACGTGTCGGAATCTTCGGCTCAGGAAAAGTATTATTGCTTATCCATGTTCCCCTATCCCAGCGGCAAGCTCCACATGGGGCATGTTCGTAACTATACGATTGGCGATGTGATCAGCCGTTATCAACGCATGCTGGGCAAGAATGTCATGCAGCCAATGGGCTGGGACGCATTCGGTCTACCGGCGGAAAATGCGGCCATGAAGCATGGCGTTCATCCCGCCGACTGGACATATGACAATATCGATTACATGCGCGATCAGCTTAAGCGATTGGGCTTCGGCTATGATTGGAACCGGGAGATAGCGACTTGTGATCCGTCTTATTATCGTTGGGAACAATGGTTCTTCATTAAGTTGCTGGAAAAGGGCCTGGTTTATAAAAAAACCGCACCGGTCAACTGGTGTCCGCATGATATGACCGTGCTGGCCAACGAACAGGTCATCGACGGTTGTTGCTGGCGTTGCGATACTCCGGTGGAAAGAAAAGAAATCGCACAGTGGTTCTTGAAGATCACGGACTATGCCGATGAATTACTGCAATCCTTGGAAACATTGGATGGCTGGCCGGAACAAGTCAAAACCATGCAGGCTAATTGGATTGGCCGCTCCGAAGGTGTGGAAATGGATTTTCAGGTGGCAGGTATGGAACAGCCCTTAAGAATTTATACGACCCGGCCTGATACCCTGATGGGCGTTACCTATCTGGCTATTGCGGCCGAGCATCCGTTGGCGCAGAAAGCCGCCGAAAACAAACCTGAACTCATGGCATTCATCAATGAGTGCAAAGTGATGGAAACGTCCGAAGCGGCCATGGAGACGATGGAGAAGCGCGGCGTGGATTCAGGCATCAAAGCCATCCATCCGGTAACCGGCGAGCAGGTTCCGGTCTGGATTGCCAATTTCGTGCTGATGGGGTACGGCACCGGAGCGGTCATGTCTGTGCCTGCACATGATCAGCGCGATTTTGAGTTTGCCAGAAAATACGGCATTGCGATCAAACAGGTGATTTTTGCCAAAGACGGTGAAAATGATGATTGTTCAGAACAGGCTTATACCGCTAAAGGCGTCTTGCGCAACTCGGGCGAGTTCGACGGCTTGACATCGGAGCAGGCCTTTATTGCGATTTCAGAAACACTGGAAAAAGCTGGCAAAGGACAGCGTAAAACCAATTTCCGCCTGCGCGATTGGGGGGTCTCTCGTCAACGTTACTGGGGCGCGCCGATCCCCGTCATCTATTGCGATGATTGCGGTACGGTGCCAGTTCCTGAACAGGATCTGCCCGTGGAATTGCCGCGTGATGTAGTGCTGGATGGTTCGCAATCACCTTTGGTAGCGCATCCGACATTCTCTCATGTGAATTGCCCGACTTGCGGAAAAGAAGCGCGCCGCGAAACTGATACTTTCGATACGTTCATGGAGTCCTCATGGTATTTTGCCCGCTTTGCCAGCAGCGGCAGTACCAACAGCATGCTTGATGAAAACGCCAAATACTGGCTGCCGGTCGACCAATATATCGGCGGCATCGAACATGCGATTTTGCATCTGTTGTACGCGCGTTTTTATACCAAGCTGCTCCGTGATGAAGGTCTATTGGTATGTGATGAACCCTTCAAAAAACTGTTGACGCAAGGCATGGTGCTGAAGGACGGCAGTAAAATGTCCAAATCCAAAGGCAACACAGTCGATCCGCAAGCCTTGATTGATCAATACGGCGCCGATACGGTGCGCTTGTTCATTATGTTCGCAGCACCTCCCGAGCAATCGCTGGAATGGTCCGACAGTGGTGTCGAGGGCGCTTTCCGGTTCCTTAAACGGCTCTGGAAACAGGCTTATGTGCATATCAATGCCGGCGGCTCGACCCAAAAAGTGGACAAGCAGGCATTGACCGAAGATCAGCAGGCTATCCGTCGGCAGTTACATCAGACCATTCAAAAAGTGACGGATGATCTTGGCAGACGCTATACCTTTAACACAGCCATTGCCGCCAATATGGAGCTGGTTAATGCACTGTCCAGATTCAATGATGAGTCCGAAAATGGCAAGGCGGTTCGCCAGGAAGCATTGGAAGCGATCGTATTGATGTTATCGCCGATCGTGCCGCATATCTGTCATCAGTTGTGGCTGGATTTAGGGCATCAGCAGGCGGTTGTCAGCGAATCATGGCCTGAAGTCGATGTAACCGCTCTGGAACTGGATTCGTTAGAGCTGGTGATCCAGGTAAACGGTAAATTGCGCAGTAAAATTTCCGTTTCAACCAGCGCTTCTAAAGAGGAAATGGAAGCCATGGCGCTGGCTGATGAAAATGTTAAGCGTTTTATAGAAGACAAACCGGTCAAAAAGGTCATTGTCGTGCCTAAAAAGCTGGTTAATATTGTAGTTTAAAAGATGTATTTATTGATGAAAAAATCGGCCATCTTCATTATGGCCTTGTTATTGAGCGCGTGCGGTTACCATTTGCGCGGCGCGCTTGATTTGCCATCGGGCATGAGAAATGTTTATCTGGATGGCGGTTCAGAGCCGTTACGGGAGCAATTTAAACGTACTTTGAAATCCTCTGCAGGCAAGCTTGCCAATTCGCCAGAAGGGGCCGGCATGACCATCAGGATATTCGGTGAGGATCTTAATCGGAGGGCATTGTCGTTGGATGCCAAAGGTAAGGCTGAAGAATTTGAATTGCTCTACCGGTTGGAATATGAAGTGCTAGGTTCAGGCAAGTCCGTGCTGATGAAGAGGCAGCCAGTCGAGATAAGGCGTGACTATTTCAATGATCAGCAGGATATTATGGCTAAGGATAACGAAGAAGCCGTGATCCGTAATGAAATGTATCAACAGGCCGTGCGCACGATAGTCGATCGTGCGCGGGTTGTACTGGAGGCGAACGCCAAATAACATGCGTTTAAAACCCGAGCAGTTAGGCGCCGAGCTTCAAAAGGGTTTGGCGCCTGTTTACTTTATTAGCGGCGACGAGCCGTTACAACTTGGTGAACTGGCCGATGCCGTCAGAGAAGCCGCAAGACAGGCTGGTTTTTTGACGCGCGAGGTCTTTTCGGTCGAAACAGGGTTTGAATGGAATGATTTGACGGCGGCTGCCGATTCATACTCCATTTTTTCAGATAAGAAAATCATCGATTTAAGGTTGCCTTCCGGCGCTCCGGGAGCAGAAGGCTCGAAAGCGCTGACCGCTTATTGCGAACGCTTGCCGGCCGATACGGTTTTGCTCATTACGGCCGGCAAGCTGGCCAGTGCCGCATTAAAGACGCGCTGGTTACAGGCTCTGGAAAAGGCCGGGGCAGTCATTCAGGTCTGGCCCCTGGATGGACAGGATTTAATCCGGTGGTTGCAGCAAAGAATGCAGCGGCGCGGACTCAGTACTGATCCGGAAGGGCTGAAAATACTCGCGTCCAGGATTGAAGGCAACCTGCTCGCGGCCGCTCAGGAAATAGAAAAACTCTATGTACTGTATGGTCCTGGGCATTTGAGCGATCAGCAGATTCTCGATGTCGTAGCCGACAGTTCCCGATACGATGTGTTCAAGTTGATCGATTGCGTGCTGGGAGCCAGCATGAAGCGCATTTTCAAAGTGCTATCCGGCTTGCAGGCAGAAGGCATTGCAGCGCCGGTGATCTTATGGGCTCTTACGCGCGAAGCCAGAACATTGATCAAGATGAAAAGAGCGATAGCCCAGGGACAAAACAGAGAGCTGGTATTTAAAAACAATCAGATCTGGGATAAGCGTAAACAGCTGGTCAGCCATGCGTTGAACAGGCTTAGCGAGCAGGATTTGAATAGCGTATTGCTGTTAAGCGCCAAGGCCGACCGGCAAATTAAAGGTCAGCAGAAAGGTGACGCGTGGGAAACGCTGCGGACTATCTGCCTGGTATTTGCATCAACCCCGGTTATGGCTGATACAGTCTGAACCTGGCATCGTCCAGACGGCTGTCATTGGCTATCTACAATACAAAAATCACATCATCATCAATATCATGCGGCAGGGGCTTGAAAAAAATAAATGCGCCCCAATTTCGCAGTCATCCCATTTTTCATTATCAGGAATAATAAAGATGACTGTTGAAGCAAAGAAAGAAACCCTAGGGTTTGAAACCGAAGTTAAGCATCTCCTGCATTTGATGATTCATTCCTTGTACAGCAACAAGGAAATCTTTTTGCGCGAGTTAATTTCAAATGCGTCCGATGCGGCGGATAAATTGCGTTTCCTGGCATTGTCCAATGACAGCCTGTACGAAAGCGACAGCGATCTGAAGATCCGCCTTGAATATGACAAGGACAAACGCACGATCACGATTATCGATAACGGCATCGGCATGACCCGTGCGGAAGTGCAGGAGCATATCGGCACAATCGCAAAATCCGGCACCAAACAGTTTTTTGAAGCCTTAACAGGCGATCAAGCCAAAGACAGCGAGCTGATAGGCCAGTTCGGCGTTGGTTTCTATTCAGCTTTTATTGTCGCCGACAAAGTGACGCTGATTACGCGTAAAGCCGGTGCGCCGGTTAATGAAGGCGTTCGTTGGGAGTCGGCCGGCGAAGGCGATTACACCATTGAGTCGGTAGAGAAGCCCAAACGCGGCACTGAAATCGTCTTGCATCTGAAAGAATCGGAAAGCGAATTCCTGGACGGCTATCGCATCCGATCCATCGTCAGAAAGTTTTCCGATCACATTTCCTTGCCTATTGTCATGGACAAAGAGTCTATGCCTTCTATGGGTGAGGAAGGCGAGGAAGAAAATCCTGCTGCGCCTGAAGAAGAGACTATCAACAGCGCCTCGGCTTTATGGACCAAAGCCCGCCAGGAGATTTCCGAAAACGATTACAATGAGTTTTATAAGCATGTCGCCCACGATTATCAGGATCCGATGGCTTATGTTCACAGCAAGGTGGAAGGTTCCAACGAATACACGCTGTTGCTCTATGTGCCATCGCATGCGCCATTCGATATGTGGGATAGAGAAGCCAAGCACGGCGTAAAACTGTATATACGCAAAGTCTTCATCACTGATGACGCTGAACAGTTGATGCCGCGTTATCTGCGTTTTATCCGCGGCATCATTGACGCCAACTCATTGCCTTTGAACGTATCACGCGAAATCCTGCAGCAGAGCAAGAATATCAGCAATATCAAGTCAGGCGCCGTCAAAAAAGTGCTGGGCATGCTGGAAGGCATGGCTAAAAACGAGCCGGAAAAATATGAGAAGTTCTGGTCCGAGTTCGGCGCTGTCATGAAAGAAGGTCCAATAGAAGATCATGCCAATAAAGACCGCATCGCCAAACTGCTGCGTTTTGCTTCGACGCATACCGATAACAGTAAACAGACAGTCACACTGGAAGACTATGTGAGCCGCATGAAGGAAGGCCAGGAAAAAATCTACTATGTCACGGCGGACAGCTACTCGGCGGCTAAAAACAGCCCGCATCTGGAAATTTTCCGCAAGAAGGGCATTGAGGTGCTGCTGTTATCCGATCGTATCGATGAATGGCTCGTCTCGCACCTGGGCGAATTTGACGGCAAGCATTTGCAATCCGTTGCCAAAGGCGAGCTGGATTTAGGCAAGCTCGAGGACGAAGCCGATAAACAAGAGCAGGAAGAAGTCAATAAGGACTTTGAATCGGTATTGAAGCAGATCAAGGACGTACTGGCTGATAAAGTCAGCGAAGTGCGCTTAAGCCACCGTCTGACCGAGTCTCCGGCTTGTCTGGTTTCCGATATTTACGGCATGAGCCTGAATATGGAACGTATCATGAAGGAAGCCGGTCAATCCATGGGCTTCGGCAAAAAGCCCATCTTCGAGATCAATCCGACACACCCGCTGGTAGCGCGCCTAAAAGAAGAACAGGATGATGCGAGGTTTGCCGATCTGGCCCATATCCTCTTCGATCAGGCTATCTTGAGCGAAGGTGGACAGCTGGATGATCCGGCCGCTTTTGTTCATAAGCTGAACGGATTATTGCAGGGATTGCTGCACTAAAATCAAAAAAGGCTGGATACTCTCCAGCCTTTTTTATATCTGTTGAACCTGTTGCTGCGCTTTATTGATTTTTTGCCCGCATGCCCTGCCAGGCATGATGCGCCACAGGCAGAAATGAGACGGCGATAATGCCTAAAACGACCAGCTCGAAATTCTTCTTGACCAGTTCAAGATTGCCGAACTGATAGCCCAGCGTAATGAGTCCGCCCACCCATAAACAGGCGCCAGTGATGCAAAAAATGATATAGCGCGGATAACGCATATTGCCTGCGCCCGCCACGAAAGGCGCGACGGTTCGAATAATCGGTATAAACCGGGCAATGATCACGGTTCTGCCGCCGTGTTTTTCATAATAGGTTTCGGTCTGTTCGATATATTCCCGTTTGAAAAAGCCAATTTTTTCGCGCGCTTTGACTTTCGTGCCGAAAAACTTGCCGATGACATAGTTAAGGTTATCGCCAGCCAGCGCTGCAACGATTAAAAGCGCGATCAAAAGATAGACATCGAGTTGTCCGGTGCTGGCTCCCAGAGCGCCAACGGCAAACAGCAGCGAATCGCCCGGCAGCAGGGGCATGACGACCAAGCCTGTTTCACAAAAAATAATCAGGAATAATATGGCATAGGTCAGGGTGCCGTACTGTGCCAGAATATCGGCGAGATGCGCATTGAGATGGATGAAAAAATCTAATAGCTGTGCAAGGAATTCCATAAGTGCCGAGTTTTAACCTATAAAAATTGGTTATTGTATAAAAAATGACTTAAGACCCGCTTCAGAAGTTTCATTTATCAGACCGATATCGCATTAACCCTAACTTGGGGTGGCGGCAGCTATTATTTTTCTACCGTCACAAACGCTATTTTGACTAGCCCTGCATGTTGTACGGTGGCCATGACTTCGGCGACTTTTCCATAAATGACGCCTTGGTCGGCATAAAGATGCAGTGCCACTTCGGGATTTTTCTCCAGCTCTTGCTTCAAAATGGTTTCCAGGGCGGCCAGATCCGCAACAGGCTGTTTGTTGAGCGTTATGCCGCCTTGCGTATCAATGCCGAGCTGCAAGGGCTGCTCCTCCACATTCGCTGCGGTTTCGGCCGTTTTCGGCAGCGCCACATGCACCGATTGCGTCAGTAGGGGCGCTGTCACCAGAAGGATTATCACCAAAACCAGCATGACGTCAACGAGCGGCGTGACGTTGATTTCGCTCATGGCATCTTCGTTTTCGGATTGTGTTTTAAAGGCCATTGCTATTCCTTGTCTTGAGCATCTGTACTTAATGCGGCATGCATGAAGCTGGTCACGAAATTTTCCAATCCGGCGCGTTGCAGTTTGACGCGGCGCAGGAAAAAGTTGTAAGCCAGCACGGCCGGTACGGCGACGGCAATGCCGATAGCAGTGGCGACAAGGGCATCGCCAATAGGGCCGGCTACGACATCGAGGCTTGTTGAACCGCTTTCGGTGATCTGGTGCATGGCGTGCATGATGCCCAAAACCGTTCCGAACAGGCCGACGAACGGTGCCGTGCTGCCGATACTGGCCAGCAGGGTCAAACCGCTTTCCATCAAATGCTGCTCTTCCTGCATTTGAACGAAAAGAGATTGTTCCAGGAGTTCGCTGGGCGTGCCGCGAAACTTAAGGCTCTTGGCGGAAACTTGCCGGCTCTCTGCCAGCCAAGCCAAACCTTGGCGTGCAATTCGCGCTTGTGGTCCCCTGAATGCGCTTGCAGGTAAAGCATCTGCCTCAGCCAGTGTGGCAGAGGCCCAAAACGCGCTGTTGAAAAGCCGATTCCAGGCGCTGTTTTTCCAGAATTGCCAGGATTTAAAGATAATAAGCGTCCAGGTTGCTACCGAAAACGCCAATAGAACATAGAAAGTCCCATCGACAATAACGGTAGGGGATATGTGATGAAGCATTAAGATCTTCTCCTTCTTGAGTCATTCAAAGTAAAAATAACGGGATTGCATGAATACAAGACGTTCAAGCCCATCACTTCGATAATTTAAATTTAAGTATTTGCACCGCGCGTTGCGCAACCGCTACGCCATTGACCAGTTTTTCTTTAAATTGCCATTTTTTGATGGCATCCATTGCCGCATCATCGAAAATATCGGTGGGCTCGGCCTCGACAACGACGGCATCCGATACAGTTCCTTCCGTCGTGATGGTGAATTCGATTTTAACCCAGCCTTCAATATGCCGATTCGCCGCACGCGTAGGGTACTTGGGCGGAACGCGCACGAGCGGCATGATGCCCGAAACGACTGTTTTAGTATCGGCTTTTGCCGCTCCGGTTTTCTCAGCAGGCTTGCTCGACTGGTTAATGGTCGGCTGGGGAGTCGCCGGCGCAGGAGTTTCCGCTTTTTGTGCCGAATCAGAAAACGATGGCGGTGCCGGGAGCGGTTGCTCGATAATAGGCTGTGGTTTTGGAAGCGCCACAGGCTTGCTGACTTCCGGCGTTTTCTTTTTGACTGCTTGTTTGACAGGCGGCTTTTTCGGCTGAATTTTTTTGGGTTCGACCGGCTTTGGCTTGGGCGGCGCCGGTTTTGGCGGAGAAAGGGGCGCGACTGCGGGTTTGGGGCTTGGCGCTGAAAGCAAAGCCACTTCCATTACCTTAGGCGGTTTTTTCGGGCTGTCGGGTTCATTCGGCTGTAATAGCCAGACAATGACCAATAAATGCAGCAGTAGCACTAGAATCGCTACTAATCCAACCATCGGGCGGAGGCTTGCCTCGGCAGTCAATCTGTCAAACAGGGTTGGTTTTTCTTGCACTATCGGTATCATAACGTCGCTGAAATTCATTAAATCCTGATCAGTTGAGCGTCGCTCTGTTGTGAATAGTCTTGCAAATATCTAAAACTTGAGGTTGCTTACGGTCGGATTGGCGCCGGGGCGGATAGGGTTTGAAAAAAGCTTTGGGCCGGCGTATTCATCATATTGATGTGTTGTAAGGCGCGCTATTTTAGCCCAGCCGCTTAGTAAAAGGTAAATTTTTTTAATAATCTCAAACAATTATTTGAACGAGCATGAATCAGAGCAGTCTTAGGCTGTCAATGATCGACATGTCCGCCGTTCGCTCAGTCTATCGGTTGTTTTTGTCTGTAAGTTGAACAGTTTATTGCAGGAACTGTTGCAACTGTTGCACTAAAGATCCAAAAGGCTGGATAATCTCCGGCCTTTTTATGCGTTAAAGTAGTACCATGGAATTTAAGTTAATCAATACTGACGGTCACGCCCGGCGCGGCCAGCTCAAATTTGCCCGCGGCATTGTAGAAACCCCGATTTTCATGCCAGTTGGCACCTATGGCGCCGTTAAATCATTGACGCCGGAAGACCTGACCGGTGTCGGCGCCCAAATCATTCTGGGCAATACGTTTCATCTCATGCTGCGCCCGGGCACTGAAGTCATGAAGATACATGGCGATCTGCATGACTTCATGAAGTGGGACAAGCCCATCCTGACCGATTCCGGCGGCTTCCAGGTATTCAGTCTCGGCGCATTAAGAAAAATTACCGAGCAGGGCGTCACTTTTAAATCGCCTATCAACGGCAGTTCGATTTTCATGGGGCCTGAAGAATCGATGCAGGTGCAGCGCGATCTCGGGTCGGATATCGTCATGATTTTTGACGAATGTACGCCATACCCGGCGACCGTTCAGGAGGCGGCCGATTCCATGCGCCTGTCCTTGCGCTGGGCAGCACGCAGCAAGCAAGCGCATGGCGATAATGAATCCGCTCTGTTTGGCATCGTGCAAGGAGGCATGTATGAGCATCTGCGCCAGGAATCAATAGACGGACTGGTCGATATCGGCTTTGACGGTTATGCCATCGGCGGCTTATCGGTAGGCGAGCCGAAAGAAGAAATGATGAGCACGCTCGACGTCGTGCATCCTAAAATGCCGGTGGACAAGCCGCGCTATCTGATGGGAGTCGGTACGCCGGAGGATCTGGTTGAGGCAGTCAGGCGCGGCATAGACATGTTCGACTGCGTGATGCCGACGCGCAACGCCCGCAACGGCCATCTTTTCACATCGACCGGCGTGATAAAAATCAGGAACAGCCAGTATCAATTCGATACCAATCCCCTGGATGAATCCTGTGGCTGCTATACCTGCCGCAACTATTCCAGAGCCTATCTGAAACATTTGGATCGATGCGGAGAAATGCTGGGCTCCAGGCTCAATACTATTCATAACCTGTACTATTACCTGAGCCTGATGCAAGGGTTGCGCGATGCGATTGAAAAGCAAGAGCTGGATGTTTTTGTCAAGCAGTTTTACCAACAACGAGGAAAAGCCGTGCCGACTGTGGCATAATGGCTGAATTTTAATTACATAATAACAACCGAGGATAACAATGAGTTTCTTTATTTCCGACGCCTTAGCGGAAGCCGCGGCTCCCGCCGCCCAACAACCCGGTATGGAAGGCATGATTTTTCCACTGGCCATCCTGCTGTTTTTCTATTTTCTGTTTCTGCGCCCGCAAGCCAAAAAAGCAAAAGAACAAAAGCAGATGCTGGCATCTCTCAATAAAGGCGTCGAAGTCGTGACTACAGGCGGAATTCTGGGCAAAGTCGTTGATCTGGATGAGAATTTCGTCAAGCTTGAAATCAGCGATAATACTTTCATTCAAGTCCAGCGCCATGCTATTGCCAGCCTGATGCCGAAAGGAACTTATAAGGCGGTAACTAAAAAGGTTAATAAAGCTTAATTATTGCTCCTGTGTCAGAGCTTGTCGGCAAGAAGCTGAGTCAGCTAAGACGCGGTTTAATCGTTGGAATAAAATAATGAATAACCGTTTCCCTCTTTGGAAAAATCTACTAATCCTGATTATCTTCATTATCGGGCTTATTTATACATTGCCGAATCTATACGGCGAAGACCCTTCTGTTCAGGTGACATCTACACGAGACGTCAAGCTGGATCAGCAACAGGCTGGCCAGATCGAGTCAGCCGTCAAAGCCGCCGGACTTGCTCCAAAAACGATTGAGTACAAGGATGGCAGTTTTCTGATTCGCTTTAACAATACCGATGATCAGCTTAAGGCTGCCGATCTGCTCAGAGAGCAAATGGGCAGCAATTATACGGTGGCGCTAAACTTGGCGCCTAGGACGCCGGAATGGCTGCAATCCTTGGGCGGCAAGGCCATGTATTTGGGTCTGGACTTGCGCGGCGGGGTGCATTTTTTGCTCGAAGTGGATATGGATGCAGCCGTCAAGCAGGCCGAGGAGCGCTATACTGAAGATGTCCGTTTGGCGTTGAGGGGCGCAAAGATGCATTATCAGTCAGTTTCCAAGGACAGCGGCTACATTAAGGTCAAGCTTAAATCGGTCGATGAAAAATCTGCCGTATTGGCTCTTCTGAAGAAGGATTTCCGTGCGTTGGATTTGACCGAGCCCGATGCTCAGGATGAAATTTGGCTGAAGCTCTCTGAAGTCGAAATACGCGAGATTAAAAAATTCGCCGTAAGCCAAAACATGACTACATTGCGCAATCGAGTCAACGAGCTTGGCGTGGCGGAGCCTGTCATACAGCAGCAGGGCGAAAACCGTATCGTCGTGCAGTTGCCTGGTGTGCAGGACACGGCGCGCGCCAAGGAAATTCTGGGTACTACAGCGACACTGGAATACCGGCTTGCTGATGTCGAACATGATGTGCAAAAGGCTGTGCAGGGCCAAGTGCCTGTAAGCAGCCGTTTATATTACGACAAGAACGGCGCGCCTATTCTGTTGGATCGCCGCATTATTGTCACCGGGGACCAGATTGTCGATGCTCAATCGGGCATGGATCAGGATGGCCGGCCCATGGTATCGATTACGCTGAACGGCGTCGGCGCCACGAAGATGGGCAAGGTCACTCAAGCCAATATCGGCAGACCTATGGCTGTGGTTTTCATTGAATATAAAGTCAATACCAAAACGGTCAACGGTGAAAAAGTTCACCATAAAGAGAAAGTTGAACAAGTCATCAGTGTTGCGACGATTCGCGATGCCTTCAGCAAACGTTTTCAGACTACCGGGCTCGACAGTCCTCAGGAAGCGCGCAATCTGGCGCTTCTTTTAAGAGCGGGTGCATTGGCGGCGCCGGTTGACATCGTGGAAGAACGTACCGTCGGTCCAAGCTTGGGTCAAGAAAATATCGGTAAAGGTATCAATTCCAATGTCTATGGCTTCATGGCGGTGGCGTTTTTCATGATCGTCTATTACCGCGTGTTCGGTCTTTTTTCCATCGTCGCGTTGGGCGTGAACGTGCTGCTGTTGGTTGCGGTGCTGTCCATGCTGCAGGCCACATTGACGCTGCCGGGCATGGCCGGCATTGCGCTGACCGTGGGCATGGCCATCGACGCCAACGTGCTGATCAACGAGCGAATACGCGAGGAGCTCAGGCTCGGCATGACGCCTGGAGCCGCCATTTATACCGGTTATGAGCGGGCTTTTGCGACTATTTTGGATTCCAACATCACGACCTTGATTGCCGGCATCGCGTTATTCACGCTGGGGTCTGGCCCCATTCGCGGTTTTGCGCTAGTGCTGTGTATTGGGATTTTAACTTCCATGTTCAGTGCGGTTGTTGTATCAAGATCGTTAGTCAATTTCGTCTATGGTCGGCAGCATAAGTTGGATAAATTGGCTATCTGAAGATAGTATTTGAGGATTCAATGGAACTTTTTAAAATTAAACACGATATTCCGTTTATGCGTTATGGTCGGCTTACCACGACCATTTCGTTAGTTACTTTTATTTTGGCGATACTGGCCTTAAGCTTTAAGGGACTTAATTTTGGCTTGGACTTTACCGGCGGTCTTCAAATCGAAGTCGGCTACAATCAGCCGGCCAACGTCGAAGCGATTCGAAAAGTATTGGAAGATCAAAAAATACCCGATTTTTCGGTGCAGAATTTCGGCAGTGTAAAGGAAGTATTAATCCGTGTGCCGATGATGCCTGAAACCAACGACACCAAATTGAGCGAAGTAATATTGGCAAAACTGAAAGAGCAGGATTCCAGTGTCGTGTTACGTAGCGTCGAGTTTGTTGGGCCGCAAGTCGGCCAGGAATTGTTCGAAAGCGGCGGACTGGCTATGCTGTTAGTCATAGCGGGGATTATGTTGTATTTGGCTATCCGCTTCGAGTGGCGTTTCGCCTTGGCGGCTATTATCGCCAATATGCACGATATCGTGATTATTCTCGGCATGTTCGCGTTTTTTCAATGGGAATTCACGCTGCCGGTGCTGGCCGGCATATTGGCGATATTAGGCTATTCGGTCAACGAATCGGTCGTGGTATTCGACCGGGTACGGGAAAATTTCCACAAGATGCGCGATACGAGCGTTCCCCACATGATCGATAACGCCATCACAACGACGATGTCTCGTACCATTATTACGCACTTTATGACGCAGACGATGGTATTGGCGATGTTTTTCTTCGGCGGTGAAGCGCTGCATAATTTTGCGCTGGCGTTGACTATCGGTATCGTGTTCGGCATTTACTCGTCGGTGCTGGTCGCAAGTCCTATCGTACTGTGGTTGGGCGTATCGAGAAAAGACCTGATGTCGGTCAAAAAAGAAACCGCTGAAATCGACGATTTGCCTTAGCGTTAACGGCTAAGTGGCTACAAGAACGGCCGTCAATCGGTTATAATAAGCATTTATTAATTAATTATTTATTTAAATTCGGAGTTTTAAAACACATGGCGATAGAACGCACTTTTTCAATCATCAAACCTGACGCTGTAGCAAAAAATGTTATCGGCGAAATCTACAGCCGCTTTGAGAAAAATGGCTTACAAATCGTTGCCGCTAAAATGGTGCATTTAACGCAAGAACAGGCCGAAGGTTTTTATGCTGAACACAAAGAGCGCGGCTTTTTCAAAGACCTGGTGGCTTTTATGATTTCAGGCCCGGTCATTATGCAGGTATTGGAAGGTGAAAATGCGGTTCTGAAAAATCGCGAACTGATGGGTGCTACCAATCCTAAAGAAGCAGCACCTGGTACTATCCGTGCCGATTTCGCCAACAGCATCGACGAAAACGCCGTGCATGGCTCCGATGCGCTGGAAACGGCCAAAAGAGAAATCGCTTTCTTTTTCTCAGACAATGAACTCTGTGCACGCACCCGCTAATCAAAGACGCATCAATCTCCTGGATTTCGACAGAAAAGGCCTCTCGGCTTTTTTTGTCGAGATCGGCGAGAAACCTTTTCGCGCAACGCAACTGCTTAAATGGATTTATCAGGAAGACGTTCAGGACTTCGACCTGATGACCAATTTAAGCAAGCCGTTGCGCGCTTATTTAAACGAACACTGCTGCATTGAAGCGCCCGACATTGTAGTTGAGCAAGTTGCTACAGACGGTACCTGCAAGTGGGCGATGCAGACCCAGTGCGGCAACCGTGTGGAGACGGTCTTCATTCCGGAGGAAGGGCGCGGAACACTGTGTGTGTCTTCGCAGATCGGCTGCGCTTTGGCCTGCTCGTTTTGCTCCACAGCTCAACAAGGCTTTAACCGCAACCTGACGACGGCTGAAATTATCGGGCAGCTATTTGTCGCACAGAAGCGTCTGGGCTTCGATAACCGCATCACTAATGTCGTCATGATGGGCATGGGTGAACCGTTGTTGAATTTCGATAACGTCGTTGCGGCCATGAACCTGATGATGGATGATTTCGCCTACGGGCTGTCCAAGCGCCGCGTCACGATCAGCACTTCCGGCGTTGTACCGGCCATGTATCGGTTGACCGAAGTCTGCGACGTAAGCCTGGCGGTATCGCTGCATGCCGTGACCGATGAACTGAGGGATGAACTGGTTCCCATCAATAAAAAATACCCGCTCAAAGAGCTGATGGCAGCCTGTAGAGAAAACGTCAAGATTGCGCCGCGCCGCAAGATTACGTTTGAATACGTGATGCTGGAGGGCGTCAATGACTCGCTGCAGGATGCGCGGGGATTGATCAAACTATTAAAAGGCGTACCATCAAAACTGAATCTGATACCGTTCAATCCTTTTCCGAACTCCCCTTACCGGTGTTCCAGTGACGAGACGATCAACCGTTTCAGAATGCTTTTGAACGAGGCCGGGATCGTCACGACGGTCAGACGCACGCGCGGCGAAGATATTGATGCCGCCTGCGGCCAACTGGTTGGGAAAGTCGCGGATAAAAGTCGTAGACATCTGAAAATCAAACTTGCGAGTTCCGAACGTGCAGCCTGAGTCAAGCAAAGCCATTAAGTTTTTTAGCAGCGTTTTGTTAGCGTCGGCATTGACCGCCTGCGCCGGGATGGGCGGGGCAAGCGCAAAAAATAAAGAATCCGCCGACGTTCATCTTCAGCTGGGCGTGCGCTATATGGGCATGAACAAGCTGGAATTGGCCAAAGAGAACCTGCTGGTGGCGCTGAAGAAAGACCCGGATAATGTCAAAGTGCATAATGCGCTGGCTTTTCTGTATGAAAAAATCAACCTGTATGACGAAGCCAATGATCATTATGAGACAGGATTGAAACTGGCGCCCGATGATCTGGGCGCGCAAAACAATTATGGCCGTTTCCTTTGCGAGCGAGGCAAATATGAAGAGGGTACCGCCTTATTGACCCAGGCATCCTCCACTCCTCTGAATGACAGGCCGTGGATGGCATTGACCAACCTCGGCCGGTGCCATGTCGGCATGGGGCAGCCGCAACAAGCCGAAACGTATTTCCGGCAGGCATTGGATACCAATGCGGCCTATGCGCCGGCATTGCTGGAAATGCAAAAGCTCAGCTATAAAAAAGGCGAGTATTGGGCGGCGAAAGGCTATTTGCAGCGCTATCTTGCTGTAGCGCCTCATACGGCTGAAACCTTATGGTACGCGATGCAGGCTGAGCGTGCGCTAGGCAATCAGGAGCCGGCCGAAGAATACCGGCAGCAATTATTGGAAAAATTCCCCCTTTCAGACGAAGCAAAAAAGACTCAGTCTGTTAAGCGATAACAGACCCTATCATACACATGGCAAATAATATTCAAGCAATTCGCGGGATGCACGACGTGCTTCCCGATCAGGCACCGCTCTGGCAATATGCGGAGCACATCATCAGAGACGTGCTCGGCGCTTATGGCTACAGCGAAATCCGGCTGCCTATCGTAGAAAAAACAGAACTTTTCAAACGCTCTATCGGCGAAGTCACCGATATTGTCGAGAAAGAAATGTATACGTTCGAAGACAGGAACGGTGACTCCTTGACGCTGAGGCCCGAAGGTACGGCCGGCTGCCTCAGGGCCTGCCTGGAGCATGGCTTGCTGCATAACCAGGTTCACCGGTTATGGTATTATGGGCCTATGTATCGCCATGAGCGGCCACAGAAAGGCCGCTATCGCCAGTTTTTTCAACTGGGCGTGGAAGCTTATGGCATGGCCGGGCCGGATATTGACGTCGAACTGATTCTGATGATCGACCGTTTATGGAAAAAGCTCGGCATCCGCGATAAAGTCACATTGCAGCTCAACTCGCTAGGCACGATTGCAGAGCGGGTGGCTTACCGTGAAAAACTGGTCAGCTATCTCCAGGGGCATCTGGATCTGCTGGATGAAGACAGCTTGCGCCGCCTGAATACCAACCCGTTGCGCATTCTCGATACCAAGAATCCGGCCATGAAAGAGGTAGTCGCCAATGCGCCCGAATTAATGGATTATCTGGGCGATGACAGCCGCAATCATTTTACTACCCTGACCGCCACACTCGATGATCTGGGCATCGCCTACGAACTCAACTCCAGATTGGTGCGAGGACTCGATTATTACGGCAAGACCGTCTTTGAATGGGTGACGGACGAGCTGGGCGCGCAGGGTACGGTTTGTGCGGGCGGCCGCTATGACAGCCTGATCGAGCAGCTGGGCGGCAAAGCCAATCACGCGGTCGGTTTCGCCATGGGCATGGAACGGTTGCTGGCCTTGATGGAAACGCTGGACAATGTTCCCGTGGCAAGACCGGTAGACGTTTACATGATCCGCGTAGGCGAGAAAGCCGAAAAGGAAGGCTTGCGTTTTGCCGAAGCCATCAGGAATGAAATTCCCGGCTTGAAGCTTCAGGTCAATTGCGGCGGCGGCAGTTTTAAAAGCCAGTTTAAAAAGGCCGATAAAATCGGCGCCGAATACGCCCTCATTTTGGGTGATGATGAAGTCAGTCGCGGCGAAGTCGGCATCAAATCCTTACGGCATGAGCAAGAGCAGCAGACCTTGTCCCTGACGCAAGCCATTGCATTTTTTAAAGAGCATCTGCAATCCTGATGGATTAGGGCAGTATCTGTCGGGCGCAACTTTACCGTTTCCTTAAATAATTACAGAAAGAGAAAGCACGTGGCAATTTACGATACAGAAGAAGAACAGGTAGAAGCGTTAAAAAAATGGTGGAAAGAAAACGGCGTATCAACCATTACCGGTCTGGCGGTGGGCATCGTCCTTATTCTGGGCTGGAACTACTGGCGAGATTATAAGAAAGATCAGGCGGCGCAAGCTTCAGCCTTATACGATCAGTTACTGTCAGCGGCTGATGCCGGTAATAAGGAATCGGCTGAAAAGTTGGCCGAGCGCGCGCAAGCAGAGTTCGGCAAGACCGAATATGCGTCATACAGCGGACTGATGGAGGCAAAGCTGCAAGTTCAGAAGGGCGATCTGGCTGCCGCCAAGCAGACTCTGGAAAAACTTGCGGCAAAATCCAATGACGAAGTGAGCCACATCGCCCGGGTCAGACTGGTGCGTCTGATGCTCGCGACAGGCGAATACGAACAGGGGCTACAGGTCATCAACAAGGTTGACCCGGCCGCCTCATCAGGTTTTACGGCTATCTATGATGAATTACTGGGCGACCTATACGTCGCTATGGATCGCCGTGATGAAGCGCGCACTTCTTATCAGAATGCGTTAAGAAATGGATCTCAATCACCGTTGTTGCAATTTAAAATCGATGATTTGACTGCTCCAGAAATTGTGCAAAGTCAAAAATAATGCGCCTGATTACGCTTTTATTGGCTTGTCTTGCATTGGCCGGTTGTGCGGCACTGGATACCGTTAATGAATCGGTTTCAGGCATAACCGATTACTTTTCGGGAGGGGAAGACAATACCGATCCGCCGACCGAATTAGGCGAAATTACACCTGAGATCCAGGTCGAAGTGCTTTGGAAAAAAAGCATCGGTGTCGGCGCGGACGAACATACGCTAAAGCTTGTTCCGGCCATAGGCGCCGGAAAAATACTGGCCGCGGATAGAGAAGGTCTGGTGCAGGCCAGAGAGCTGAGTACGGGTGATCTGAGCTGGGAAGCAGAAACCGAATTTCACTTTTCCGGCGGTCCGGGGTTGGGTGCCGGTACCGTGATTTTGGGTACCAGCGACGCTGAGGTTGTGGCTCTAAACTTTGAAAACGGGCAATTGCTCTGGAAAGCCGGCGTGTCCAGTGAAGTGCTTTCAGTGCCTGTCATCGCCAATGGGGTTGTTGTCGTCCGGACTACAGACGGTTCTGTTACTGCGCTGGATGAGAAATCCGGCGGTAAACTGTGGAGCTACGAGCAGAGCGTGCCGGCGCTTAGTGTGAGAGGAACCGGTTCGCTGCTGATCAGCGGTGATAACGTCATTGGCGGGTATGACAACGGCAAGCTGATTGCCTTGCGTCTGAACGATGGCAAGCATATCTGGGAAACCAGCATTGTGCTTCCGACAGGACGTTCCGAAGTTGAAAGGCTAGTCGATCTCGATGTGGACCCGATTGAAACGGATGGCGTTATCTATATCGCCAGTTATCAGGGCGGCATCGCAGCGGTTTCGGCAGGAGACGGTGACGTCATGTGGCGCAACGAGTCGATTTCGTCTTCCTCAGGTATGGCCAGCGACTGGCGCTATTTGTATCTAACAGATTCAAAGAGCGATATTTGGCAGTTGGAACAGCGCACCGGCGCCTCATTATGGAAACAACAAGATCTGCATCAAAGAAAACTGACAGCTCCGGCCACTTATGAAAGTAATGTCGTGGTCGGCGATTTGGAAGGTTATGTGCATTGGCTGTCCACTAGCGACGGCAGACAGCTGGCTCGCGTCCAAGTGACCGACAGCGCTATAGATGCCAAACCCCTCGTGGTAGACAATACCGTTTACGTTTATGCTAAAGACGGCACGCTTGCCGCCTTAAGAGCTCGATCCTTATAAAAAATATGTTACCTGTAATAGCCCTGGTTGGGCGCCCTAATGTCGGCAAGTCCACATTGTTCAATTATTTAACACGCAGCCGCGAGGCGCTGGTGGCCGATTATCCCGGTCTGACCAGAGACAGGCAGTACGGACGCGTCAAACACGGCAGCCGCGCCTGTCTGGTGGTCGATACCGGCGGCATAGCCGACGATGCGGAAGGCATCGATAGCTGTGCCAAAAAACAGGTGCAGATCGCGCTCGATGAAGCCGATGTCATTTTTTTCATGGTCGATGCGCGCGAAGGGTTGAATGCGTCCGATCAGGTTATCGCTGACACGCTTAGAAAACTGAACAAGCCGGTCATCCTGGTCATGAATAAGGTCGACGGCATACATGGCGATGTGGCGGCTGCCGACTTTCATTCACTGGCGCTGGGCGAGCCGGTACAAATCGCCGCGACACATGGCCGTGGCATACCCGAATTATTGGCGCGCGCCGACCGGTTGCTGCCGCCTCCCGATAAAGAGGCAGAAGACCTGCGTGACGGCATCAGCGGCATCGGCATTGCCGTGGTCGGCCGGCCGAATGTCGGCAAATCGACACTGGTCAACCGGTTGTTAGGCGAAGAGCGCGTGGTCGTGTTCGATGAGCCCGGCACGACGCGCGACAGTATTTATATTCCGTTTGAGCGTGACGGCAGGCAGTTCACGCTGATCGATACGGCCGGTATGCGCCGGCGCTCAAAAGTGTCTCTAGGCATCGAAAAGTTCAGCGTCATCAAGTCATTGCAGGCGATTGAAAAAGCCAACGTCGTCATCTATCTGATCGACGCCAGCGAAGGCATCACCGATCAGGATGCGCATTTGCTGGGACTCGTGCTGGAAGCGGGCAGGGCCCTGATTATCGGCCTGAACAAATGGGATGGCTTGACCACGGAGCAGAAAGAAACTGTCAAGCGGCAGATGGATGTCAAGCTGTCGTTTCTGGATTTTGCTGAAAAACACCCGATTTCCGCGCTGCACGGCAGCGGCGTCGGCAAACTGTTCGATGTCGTGCATACCCTGTACGATTCGGCCATGCTCGATATGAGCACGCCGGCGCTGACGCGGATATTGAGCGAAGCGACGGCTGCGCATCAGCCGCCTTTGGTGAATGGGCGCCGAATCAAGCTCAAATATGCCCATCAGGGCGGCCGCAATCCGCCTATTGTGGTCATTCACGGCGTTCAGACCGATGTGTTGCCGAGTTCTTATAAGCGTTATTTAATGAACTATTTCCGCGACAAACTAGGTCTGAAAGGAACGCCTATCCGTCTGGAATTCAAATCGCCGGCCAATCCCTTTCACGGCAAGAAAAACAAATTGACCGAGCGCCAAGTACAAAAACGCAAGCGGCTGGTAAAGCATAACAAAAGTAAAAAGTGATGCCAGGGGTGATGGGCAGGCAATGAGCAGATTGCTCATCAGCGTTATCGAAACGTTAAAGTCGACATGTGTAAATTGATTACCCACCTGGAGGATACAAACGATGGCTACAATTAAATTTCAAGGCAAACCGTTACATACATCGGGTGAATTGCCCGCAGTCGGCAACAAGGCGCCGGACTTTACATTGGTCAACGGCAAATTGCAGGAAGCGACGCTGGCGACTTATGCAGGTAAAAGAAAAGTTCTGAATATCGTGCCGAGTCTTGATACACCCGTATGCGCCGCGTCAACGCGTAAGTTCAATGAGAAGGCCTCACGCCTGGACAATACCGTCGTTCTGGTGGTTTCGGCGGATCTGCCTTTTGCGCAAGCCCGCTTTTGTGAAGCGGAAGGTCTCAAAAATGTGATTCCGCTGTCAACCTTCCGTTCCAGTTTTACCGATGACTACGGCGTCCGTATTACTGACACCATTCTTGCCGGTTTGGCGGCTCGCGCCATTGTCATTCTGGATGAAAATGACAAGGTAGTTTATACGCAACAAGTTGATGAAGTAGCCAACGAGCCAGATTACGAGAGCGCACTGGCGGCACTTTAATCTTCGGGTGTTCAGATGACTTAAGAAATTCCCCCGCGCCTTGAATTGATCAAGGATTATAAACAGTGTTTTTACCAAAAAGAGCGATAGCCGTGTTTGAATAAGAAGGTCGGCAGTCGTAAACTAGTAACATGCGTACAAACTGCTGGCGGGCTTGCCATATCTTCTAAAGCCCGCCATTTTAAGTCCAGATTCTCCATAATATTTCTCCATAAGCTTTATGTTTAGAAAACTTTCGCCATACTTGATGGCTTTAATCTCTTTTGGCCTGCCGGCGCTAGCTCTGGCGGGTGAAAATGCTGCCGCGGATCCCCTGCAACCGTTAAATCTGACCTTGCATTGGGTGGGGTATTCGGCAATTGCGGTTTTTGTCGTGGCTTATGTGCTTGCTATGTTCGAAGAAGTCACCGAGCTTCGCAAATCAAAGCCCATGGTATTTGCAGCCAGCTTGATCTGGGTGTTCATCGCTTTCATTTATGTTAACGGAGGCATAGGCGAATCTGCAGGAAAGGCCTTCCGTGCCAGCCTGGAAGGATTTGCCGAGCTGTTTTTGTTTATCATGGTTTCCATGGCTTACCTCAATGCCATGGAGGACCGGAACGTTTTTGAAAATCTGCGCATCTGGCTGTTGAGCAAAAATTTCAGCTATCGGCAGTTATTCTGGATAACGGGCTGGATGTCTTTCGGGCTGTCCTCAGTCTGTAACAATCTGACCACGGCTCTGCTGATGGGGGCTGTGTTACTGGCCATGGGCAAGGACAACAAGCGTTTTATCACCGTAGCCTGTGTAAATGTCGTTATTGCCACTAATGCCGGCGGTTCGTTCAGCCCTTTCGGCGATATTACGACGCTATTGGTTTGGCAGAAAGGGGTCGTGCCGTTCATCAGTTTTTATTCGCTGTTAGTTCCGGCCATCGTCAACTTTGCGCTGCCTGCGGCAATTATGCATTTCTGGATTCCCAAGGCGCAACCTGCGGCGGCCAGTGAAGCGCCTGTCATCAAACGTGGTGCCGGCATCATCATTTTTCTGTTCCTGATGACTATCGTAACGGCGGTTTGTTTTGAGAATTTCCTTGAGCTGCCGCCGGCAGCCGGCATGCTGATGGGTCTGACTTACTTGAAGTTTTTTAGCTACTACATGCAAAAGACGCCTGGCAAAACCAATGGCGCGCCGGATACCGACGCAATGGACATTCCGATGATAGGAAGCAATGGCCAGCATGAGTTCGATGTATTCAAGAACGTAGCCAATCTGGAATGGGACACGCTGCTGTTTTTCTACGGCGTCATGATGAGCGTTGCCGGCTTGAGCTTCCTGGGTTATCTGGAACTCGCCTCGCATTTCCTATACGGCGAAATCGACCCGACTATTGCCAACATTTTGGTGGGCATCTTTTCGGCGTTCATTGATAACGGTACGATCATGTATGCCGTATTGACCATGCTGCCGGATATTTCCCAAGGTCAATGGCTGCTGGTCACGCTGACCGCAGGCGTGGGCGGCAGTCTGCTGGCTATTGGATCGGCTGCCGGCGTGGGCTTGATGGGACAGGCAAAAGGTATCTACACGTTCAGCAGTCACTTGAAATGGATGCCTGTTATTTTGCTGGGTTATTTCGGCAGCATCGCCGTGCATTTCCTGATCAACGCGGACTATTTCTAATCCTGCTGTTTCTGCCGGCAGTGCGAAGAACGCTGCCGGCAGAAACAGCTTGTCCAGCCTATTCAATCAATCCCGTCGCATTGGCGCATTTCCTGAATAACCCCGGGTAAATCGGATTGTTCCAATCATCAGCTCATGAAAGGGGGATCTGGCTCAGCCCTTGCATGAGATTAAAATTCCCACTGCTGTCCGAACTTATAGTTCGGAGAATCGAGATAAAACCTGAATGTTCAGCATAAAGTCGCGAGCCCGCCATATCGGTGTATGGAATCTCAAGAAGGGAGACAGAAGCCGTCAATCATTCATGACTAACGGCGTTAAGTCAGTATGCCGTTAAAGAATTGATTGACTGGATCGTTTCTTTAAAAGACGCGGCTTGAATCTGAGCATGCTGAATGCCGGCAGGACAACCAGCGCGCAAACCAAGGTCAGGAGCAGGCCCATGGCGAGCAGAATGCCCATCGAAGCCGTGCCTTGATGCGTCGTGAACGCCAAGCTGCCGAAACTGAATATCGTGGTCAGGGTGCCGAAGAAAACGCCCTGAGCCTCGCTGCCGCTGAGCATATTGCCGTCGTTTGATCGCAGGTAGTGTAGCCGGTGCGCCATGTGAATGCCGCTGTCTACGCCGAGACCGAACAACAGCGGCAAGGCAATGATGTTGGCGAAATTGAACGGCATATCGATCAGCACGGTCATGGCCGCCGTGAACAGGGATGCGAGCAGCAGCGGCAGCAGCACCAGCAAGGTATCCTTGACATTGCGCATGATAATGAGCAGCAGCAGGGCAATGACTCCGAAGGCAACGGCAAAAGCCTGCTGGAAGGCACGGATGACTTCGTTCATGGATTCAAGATAGCTGACCGGCAGATCGGTGACATGCGGGTCGACTTGCTGCGCTTCCAGGATAAATTCGCGCATGTTTTCCAGGTCGTTCAGATCTTTTTTCGGGAAAGCCTGAATTCGGTAGATACCGTCTTTGCTGAGCCAGCGTTCGCTCAAATCCTTAGGCAGCGTTTCAAGCTTGATCGGGCTGGCCTGCAGGCTGGTTTGCAGGATTTGTATTGTCGGCGGCAGCGAGTTCAGCATGCTGGCCTGAAGCTGGTTCAGCATCGCTTGGCGTGTTTCGGCATCGACCGATTGCAGTTTGGCGAGAAAACGCTCCAGCGTAGCGTCCAGCTCGGCCATGACGCTGCTGTTGTCTGTTGCCAGGCGTTTTTTGAGTACTGCCTGGAATTTTTGCAGGGACTCGATTTGGGCGTTTTCTTTGGACGGCTCGGGGAAATTATCGAGTACAGGGCCTACTATCAAGGCGAGTTCTTCTATCAAGGCCAGCTTGTCGTCCTGATCTTCGGGGATAAAGTCGAACAGCGTCACTGCCTTGTCTACCGTGCTCAGTTTTTCCAGGCGCGCTTCCTTGTTCTTTGCTTCAGCCTCAGAATTTGCCAGAGATGTTAGCGTCATCGGTGAAGTATCCTCGGATTGCAGCAGGTATTTAAAGGTTTTGACCGACTCGGTGTTCGGGTCGCGCAAATTGATCGGATTGAAATCCACTTTGACTTGCGTCAGCAATGCCACGGAGATCGCGGCTAAAGTATAGGTAACCCAGCGGATCGGGCGTGCATAGACCAAAGGCCAGTTCGATGTCAGCTTGGAGTAGATCTGGTCACTCTCTTCTATTTTCCGCACTTTGGGCGGCATGATTTTTATCAGCGCCGGCAGGACGGTAAAAGTCGTTGAAAGCGCTATGACCAGGCTGGTGCCGGCAATGATGCCCAGTTCCGATACGCCGAGATAATTGGTCGGAATGAAGGCGAACAGGCCGATCGCCGCCGTGAGCGTGCACAGGGCTAGCGAGCCGCCGGTGGATGTGAGCGTATCGCGCAAAGCCTGACGCGGGTTTTCGCCGCGCTGCCTCAGTTCGCGGTAGCGCAGGCAAAAATGCGAAGAATAAGCGTCGCCCATGCCGATAAACAGCACACCGAAGGCGATCGAAATCATGTTCAAGTGGCCGACAGCGAATGTGGCGAAGCCCAGGGACAGCACCAGGCCCATGGTCAGCGTGAAAAAAGTCGCGAACATCAGTTTGAAGGAGCGGTAGGCGATCCAGAGCGTGATGCAGACCAAAAACATGGAGGCGATGCCTGCAATGGTAGTGCCCTCGGTAACCGTTTGCATTTCTTCATATTCCAGTACGACTTCTCCTGTCATGCGGACACTGACATCGGCGGTATCGCCAGTCAGTGACGAGGCAATGACCTGATTGATGGCTGTCAGGCTTTTCTCGGCGGGCAGGTACTCCTGAAAATTCAAAATCGGCGTAGCGATGATGAAGCGTTTGGTAACACCTATTCCCGATGTTCGATCCATCATCAGTTGCTGCCAGGATAACTGATAGGGACGGCCATCTTGCGCCGCTTGCAAAGCTTCGTTGGTCTTGCTGAAGACGGCATTCATATCGAGTTCGGTGTCATTGGACTCATCCAGCGCCTGCCCGAAGAGCTCGAATAATCCGTTCAGGCTATTGTCCTGCGACAGCTTGCCCATAAAAGGCTGGGCATTGGCGAGTTTCGTGGAGAGGTCCTGCAGTTCTTTCAGGCTCAGATAAAGCAGGCCGTTGCGGTCGAAAAACTCACCTTCATCGGGAAGGTAAACGGATTTGATCTGGTCTTTTTGCTGGCGCAGGCCGGCGCTGATGCGCTTGACCGCGGCAGTGGTCTTTTCAGGCGTTTTGCCCTCCACAATCAGCAAGATAGTGTTGGCATCCTGAGGGAAGGCCTTTTCCAGACGCCTGCGATCCTGCTGGAACTGCAGATCAGGTGAAAGCATCTCGCCCGTGTTGGTATTGACTGTGAGGTTGTTTACCGTATATTGGAAAACGAAACCGCTGACGACCACGGAAAATAAGAGTAGCCACCAGGGCCTGTTAAGGATGTTTTCTTCCCACCAGAGAATAGTTTTGACCAGGAGGTTGTCGGTTGTTTTACTCATCGAACGCTTCAAGGATTGTGGTTGGGCTGGCTGTTTTGCCGCCGTGCGCAAATTATTTTTATTCTGCACGAAAAAGCCAGCCTGACGGAGTAGATTGATAAACTGACAAGTATAAACAACTATGGCTGAGCTGCAAAACCGCTTATCATTAAAAAAAGTAGGGATTTAATGTACAGGCGGCCTGTCAGTATTATTTTCTGGATGTTGGCGACTACTGTAATCGAATGGGGAAGGTCAAGAACATGTAATCAAATAGGACACGGCTAGTTTCCTTCGCTTTTTTGGGAAGGTTTTTCATTGGCACTGTCTTTCTCTTCATCGCCCGCTGTGCCTTCTTCGCCTTCTTTAATGGCTGACCGAAAGTTTTTAATCGCGTCTCCTAAATCGGTGCCGAGCGTACGCAGACGTTTGGTGCCAAAGATAACGATGATGATGGCTAATACGATTAACAGTTTAGTAACGCTGATACCCATTTTTAACTCCAATAAGTTGTGTAAATGACTAGCATATTAGCTAGTTGAAATTTGCTTGGCAAAATGATTTCAAAAATATATTAAAAAACCCTTATATAGCACGGCTACGAGCAACGGAAGTCATTGATAAATTAGGCATTAGCTGGCATTTGAGCTCCAAGTATTTTAAGGGCAAACTGGAAAGATTGGCTCAGGGCAAAGAAGTGGCCTTGCAGTCAGCCTGGCAGAAGTGGTCAGCATGATCCAAACCGGACAGTATTCAACAAAGCCGGGCCTATTCCTTGTTTTCGCAATGGTTAGCCTGGCAGCCGCAGCTTTTTCCGCAACCTAAGCCTTCTTCTTTGGCAGGACCGAATTCAGGGTATTTGGCGGCTATTTTTCTCGCAGCTTGTTGAACCAGAATCCAGCCAAGCATCAAGGAAAAGATAACGCCGAACGCAATTAAAAAGTTAATCATGGATATATCCTGTTGATAGACTAGGTTGCACTGCCGCCCAAGCCTGCAAAGCCCATGAATGTCATGGACAGAATGCCGGCCAGCATCATGCTCAAGCCGGCCGCCTGGGTAACGCTGGGCATGTTGGCCAGTTCCAGTTTTTCTCTCAATCCGGCCATTAGAATCAAGGCCAGGGCGAAACCTGCGCCAGCGCCGGCGCTGAAAGCCACCGATTGCAGAAAGCCATAGCCTTTGGCGGTCTGGATCAAAGCAACGCCCAATATCGCGCAGTTGGTCGTGATTAACGGCAGATAAATGCCCAATGCCCTGGACAATACCGGGCTGAATTTCTTTAGCGTCATCTCTACCAATTGTACCGCGGCCGCGATAATGGCGATATAGCTGATCAGGCGTAAGAATTCAAGCCCGTACTTGACCAGGATGACATTGATGCCATAGGCGCAGATGGAACTGATCAGCATCACGAACGTGGTCGCTATACCCATGTTGATCGCGGTGTCACGTCTTGCCGATGTGCCTACGAAAGGACACAGGCCTAAAAACATCGCCAATACGAAGTTGTTGATTAAAAAAGCGTTCAGGAATAAGTAGCCTAATGATTCTTCAGCTTGCATGACAGGTATCTCGGGTAATTAAAAGGCCAGGGCTTCAATCCGATCAAGGGTTATGCTTGACCGTGCAATGCGTAGCGGCATCGCTGCTGATGATTTTCTTGGTCTGGCGTTGCTCGATCCATTTGAACAGTATCAGCCAACTGCCCAGTACGATGAAGCCGCCGGGCGGCAAGATCATGACGACCCAGGGCTCAAAGTTGTCGCCGAACACCTGAAAGCCGAGCAGTTTGCCGGAGCCCAGCAGTTCTCTGACGCTGCCCAGGCAGGCCAGCGCGAAGGTAAAGCCCACGCCCATGCCGGCCGCGCTGACGACGGATTTGTTGAACGAGTTCTTGGACGCATAGGCTTCGGCGCGGCCCAGAATCAGGCAGTTCACGACGATCAACTGGATAAACGCGCCCAAGGCGTTATACATCTCCAGGCTGATGGCCTGAATCAGATAATCCACCAGCGTCACGAAGGTCGCGATGATAATGATGTAAGTCGTGATGCGGATTTGCTTGGGGATAAAATGGCGCAGTCCCGAGACCAAAGCATTGGAACCGACCAGCACGAAAATAGTGGCCGCGCCCATGGCCAGCGCATTAGCCAGCGAATTGGTGACGGCCAGGGTAGGGCACAGGCCCAGCATCATGACGAAAATCGGATTTTCCTTCCACAGCCCTGCGGTAAATATTTCCAGTGTCACCGACGTTTCTTGTTTAGGGGCGGGCGTTGACATACATCACCTCTCTAGGGTTGGGTTGAGCGCTGGGCATTTTCCAGCAGGTTTAAATTCTGGGCAATAGCAGGATGGAAGAGCTGTCCGCTCTTGTCGAGCATGCGCCCGACGGCATTCGATGTGATCGTGGCCCCGGCAATCGCGTCGATTTCCCAGGGATTCTTCTTGGTGCCGTGCCGTACCGTTTTAATAGCATGGGCCAGGGCCGATTGATCCTCGTTCACTTTGGCGTCCAGGCATTCGAAATTCTTCAGAAAACTTTCGTCGGTGGCGATCTTATCGCCAAAGCCCGGCGTTTCGGTGCTTTTCAAGACGACAAAATCCTTGATGCAACTGCTGTACGGATCATAGGCATAGAGGATCTTTACCGTATCCTGATAACCTTGCGCCGCTGCCGTCAAGGCGATGCCGACCAGTTTATGTTCGTTGTCGTAGCCGGCATAGATTAGATCGCCCTCATTGGGCGTATCGTCCGGGACCAGCGTGAGCTGGTCATCCTCCAGGCGAAAAGTCAGGCGCGAGCTGGCGCTGGCCGGCAACACATTGTACAAGGCTGCTTCCAGCGCCACACGTTGATTGTCGGCTATCATGGGTTTTGTATATTCATAAACCATCGCCACCAGCAGGCCTGATATCAAAGCGACGGCACCCAGTTTCTGGATCAGTGACAGGCTGGAAGGCAGTTGCGGAATTTGCGGATCGGGATTGCTCATGCTTAGTCCTTATCTCTGCGGGCGCCGAAAATACGCGGCTGAGTGAAAGATTCAATAATAGGCGTTGCGGCATTGCCGAACAAAATGGCATACATGACCGCTTCGGTCAAGGCGCCGAACAGGCGGATGATGACCGTCATGAAACCGACCAAAAAACCGATAATGAAAATGCCCAGCGGTGTGACCGGCGATGACACCATGTCGGTGGTCATGAAAACGGCCGCAAACATCAGGCCTCCCGAAAATATCATGAAGCTGGCGCTTGGATATTGAGACGGGTTCATCAGATGAAAAAATCCAGCCGTTATGAATGTGCCGAAAATGACGGCAGCGGTAATGCGCCAGTCGAGCATTTTCTTGTACACCAGATAAGCGCCGCAAAGCAGGATCAGCAAGGATGAAGGCTCGCCGGCCGAGCCTGCGACCGTGCCCAGGAACAAGTCCTTCGCATCGGTCATGACGCCTTGAAATTTCATTAGCGCCAAGGGTGTCGCGCCGGTGAAGCCATCAATGGCTGTGTTCAGCGTCCATTCGGCCGTAGGGTCGGCGGTCATGAACGGGAAGGCCAGCGTGGACGGAATGAATTCGCTGAAACGGTTCAGGGCAAAAGCCGGCGTCCAGGTCGTAATCGCGACCGGAAACGCGGCCTGAACGAACGCCCGCCCGACCAGGGCCGGGTTGAAGACATTAAACCCAAGGCCTCCGAACAGGGTTTTGCCGAGCGCGATCGAGACGAAACCGCCGACTGCACCCATCCATAACGGAAAGCCCGGAGGCAATGTCAAAGCCAGCAGCAAGCCTGTGATGACGGCGCTGAAGTCGCCAATGGTCGAGCGCTTCTCGGCCATGCGGCAGAAAAAGTGCTCGGTCCCGACAGTGGCTGCGGTCGTCACGATCATCGAGGCCAAGGCGCTGATGCCGAACTGGTAAACCGAATAGGCGCAGATTGGCAGCAAGGCATAAACCACATGACGCATGATTTCAGGGACGGTAGGCGCGCGCCGGATGTAAGGCGACGTGCGGATGTCAATTTTGGGTGATTTTTCAGCCATTGTTCAGGTGCCTTTCTCGATTCAGTACTTTAGCGATTCTGAAGTACTGCACTAAGGGAATATTGGACGGACAGACATAACTGCAGCAGCCGCATTCGAAGCAATCATTGAGATGGTATTGCTCCTCCATGACATCATAGCGCCGTTTGGCCGCCAGTTGGCCCAGCTCGCACGGATTCAGATTGATCGGGCAGGCCTGCAGGCATTTGCCGCATTTGATGCACGGCAGAATGTCGTCATTTTTGGTAGCGCGCTCGTCGAGTACCAGGACTGTGCCGGTGCCTTTGGTAACGGGCGTATCGAGTGATGCGGCGGCCGTGCCCATCATAGGGCCGCCAAGGATCAGTTCCGCCTGATGGCCGGTAAAGTTTGCGTATTGCAGAATATAACGCAGCGGCGTGCCGATCGGTACGATGTAATTGCCGGATTTTTCCAGATCATCGCCGGTAATGGTGATGACACGCTCGATAAGCCCCTGGCCGTGCGGCAGCAGGCGGCCGAGCTCGGCCAGTGTCGCGACGTTGAATACGGCAAGGCCGATGTCGGCCGGCAGACCGCGGGACGGCACCTCGACGCCGAGCAGCGAATAGATCAGCATTTTCTCGGCGCCCTGCGGATACTTCGTTTCGACGGCCTCGATCGTGATGCTGCCATCCTGGGGCAGATGCGGCTTGATGGCGGTCAGAACATCGGGTTTGTTGTCCTCGACGCCGATAATGGCTTTGTCTGCATCCACACATTTCATCGCGATGCGGATGCCCAGGATCAGGTTTTTGACGTTCTCGAGCATGACGCGGTGGTCGGTGGTCATAAACGGCTCGCACTCGCAGCCGTTGACGATCACGGTATGCACTTTCTTGCCTTCCGGCACGGTCATCTTGAAATGCGTCGGGAAGCTGGCACCGCCCAGGCCCACCATGCCGGTATCCTTGACGGCCTGAATCAGCTCTTCGCGGCTCATGGACTCAATGTCGCGTTCTTCACCCCGAATCGGTATCTGCGACGAACTGGGCTGCGTGTCGATGATGATACAGTCTTTTTTGGCGCCGGACGGCGTCGGCATGAGTTCGATGCCTTTGACGGTGCCTGTGACCGGCGCATGCAGCGGCACGGACAGCGGACCGTCAGCGACAGCGATCACCTCGCCGCGTTCCACCTGCTGGCCTTTGTGCACGACGGCGATAGAGGGTTTGCCGATGCTCTGCGACAAAGGCACGATGACCTGCGGCGCGAAAGGCAGCCGGCGGGTCGGCTTGGCACTGGTCTGTTCTTTATATTCGGCAGGGTGTATGCCTTTGGGAAAGGTTTTTCTGCTAGAGACGGTTTTTCTGCCGAACAGCTTTAGTAAACTCATAGTCCTAACTAGTATAAAAATCACAACGGGGCTAAGGAATTTGCCCGTTCATAAACCACGAAGAGCCCGAAGGATAAGTCTTGCACAATATGGCTGCTGTGCAGGCTTTCCTTCGGGCTCCAGGCAACTGCATCTGCAGTCATTCGTAAGATTTACTGTTTAATCCATCTTAGGTTTAAGCCTTAAAGATAGAGCATCTTATTGAAACTTCTCCGCACGTTTGATGAGCTTCTCAAGATTAGGCTCATCCGGATTCCAGGGCGTGCCGGGATGAATGATTACGGCCGTGCATTTTTCAGCGGCTTTCACGATCTGCTCGTAAGTGCCGGCTGTCGGATTGACGACAATGGCTTTTTTCTCGGTATTATACTGGAAGATAGCCGGCGCAATGTCGACGCATTCATCACAGGTCGTGCAGTTAGGCGTTTCAATCCAGACCGGCTCATGCCCGCCGGCAGCGGCTTTTGGCGCTGGCGCGGCTGTCGCTGCGGTAGCCGCCGCTGGGTCAGGCGCAGGAGCAGTTTCGGCTGGTGCGACTAATACCGGCGCTGGCGCAGCTGTAACGGCTGATTGGGTCAACAGGCTGGTTAAAGCGCTCGCATCGCCGCCGCCCACCATGTTCACCAGGTTGGCGGCAATGCTGGAAGCCATTTCCGCTTTGGCCTGATCGGCGATCGCTTTCAGGTCTATGGTTGGCCGGTTAGCGCCGACGATACCCTTCAGAGTACGCCAGAAGTCGCGCCGCTCAATCGTCGACAGGACGATTTCAGGATCGACGACCACGCGCACCAGCGTATTGGTGTCCGGATGCACAGCATAAATGAAAGGGATATAGTCGGCCTTATTCTCTCTGGGCAGATCAATAAACTCGACCAGCGGCATCATGTCATCGTTCCACTGGGACGGCGGCACGAACTTGAAGTGCTTGCGGAAGCGGCCTTCCGTCAAGGCCCAGTCGGCGAACGTCATGGGTACGTCCAGAGTTTCTTCAAGACCGTACTCATCGACGAACTTCAGCGTGTAATTCGTCCAGTCCTTGTCAATGTCCGGATTGCCCTGGATGGACGTGCATTCCTCCCAGGTATTGCCCAGGCGCGGATCGAAAGTCAGCAGCGGATAAGCGCGCGATTCAACGGCCAGGCGGCTTTGCATTTCCGAGGCATCATCGGCCACGCCATGTTCAGGCTGGCAGACGGCATAGATGTTGAATACGGCGGGGCCGCGGAAATTCAGGCCGTCGATGTAACCTTCCAGTAGGTGGTTGACATGCGAGATGGCGCCCTGCATGACGTAGGAAGTTCGGTGCGCCATCGCGAGCAGGCTCATTTCCTTGCGCAGCTCGAACTTGCCTTTCGCTTCCTGGCCGTAAGGTGCCATGTCCGATATCTGACCGATAAAGCCAGACGTGCAGGCCTGGCCGCCGGTATTGGAATAAACCTGTGTATCCAGGATCAGCACCTTGATCGGCAGGCCCGAAATCAGGCAGCGCGACAGATTCTGGAAGCCGATGTCGTACATGGCGCCGTCGCCGCCGACGCAGACCACGGGCGGGCACATCAGATATTCCTGCTCGGAGAACTGGCGCCAGTCGAAATACTTGAAAAATCTGTCGTGTTCGTCCTTGTCGTATTTGCCGGCCAGTTCCAGTTCCGCCATGCGGATGGCCTTGAAGCCTTCCGTCATCTTGAGCATGTGGCCTTCAAAGACGCCCATCGCCAGGGACGGCGCATCCTGGAACAGGTGGTTGGCCCATGGGAACGGGTAGGGGTTGAACGGAAAGGTCGAGCCCCAGACCGACGTGCAGCCCGTGCTGTTGGTGATGCCCATTTCCACGCGGCCGTTGCCGGTAGGGCCTTCCAGATACAGCCATTTCAGGTGTTTCAGTTTGGCGGAAATCTGCGACGCCCATTTCAGCCAAGCCGCATCGATAGGCCTGGACGGCTTGCCGGCATCCAGCGCACTGCTGAGTTTGGCCAGGGTCAGGTCAACGTTTTTATTGGCTTCAATCGCGGCCTCGATGGCTTCGATGTCATTGATGTCGAGCGATTCCGCCAGCTTCAGGCGGATATGTTTCTCCATGCCGACAATCAGCGCGTCGATCTTGGCGACCTGTTTTTTGACGCGCGGCTGCATCAGGGCCGTTACGGCGCCTGTGAACAGGTGAATGATGGTTTTCTCGCCGCAACCTAAGCACGCGCTGTCGCCGCAGTTCATCGAACTGTAGATTTTCTTGTCCAGCAGCATGCTGGTCAGCGCGCCGACTTTTTCATCGAGATCGTCGATACGGTTGTATTTTGGATTCGAGGTCGGCAGGTCCATCCAATAATCCCAGTCTTCGCGCAAGGTCTTGACGCTGTCGACGGTCTGCGGCGTCACTGCCAGCGCGTTATCGTCACAGACCTTGACGCATTCCATGCAGCCCTTGCAGGCCATCGGGTTGATGGTGATCGAAAACAGGCCGCCGTTATTGGGCGTGCGTTTGTTGACCGCGTCGTGGTAAGGCTTGGTCAGCGCGAATTTGAACGGGCCCATGGCGTCCTTGAACCACTGGAACTCCATCGAGACTTCCTCGCGCTCGGCTTCCGGGTATTCGGCGATCGTATCGCCTATGGCTTTGTTGAAGACCGGGCCCAATGTTGTGCCTTCCGAGCGCGTGGCAGCCAGGGCGTGGTATTTTTTCTCGACGGTGCGGATCGCGCGGCGCAGGTGCTTGACCGTCTTGCCGGTTTTCTCGATGCGCCTGATGTTGGTTTCGAAGACCTCGTTGACCGTGTTGACCAGGCCTGGAATGGCGCTGTCAGGGCAGACCGTGTAGCAGTCGCCGCAAGCGGTGCAGTTCTCGGGAATCCAGGTCGGATGCTCGAAACGGATCTGCGTCATGTCGCGGTAAATGCCTGTCGCCGCCGGCACGATGCTGAGCGCCATGAACGGGTCGGCCAGGTTTTCGCTGCCGCGGCCGTTGATATAGTTGCTGCCGGTCTGCTCGAAGAAGCGATGGATATCGGAGAGCGCATCGTCGTTGGCGGGCTTGCGCAACAATGTTAATGGCGCCGTGGCTTCTTTCTTCTCGGCCCAGGGCGCGACATCGCCTACGACCATGGCGCTGACATCGATGTCATGGGTTTCAAGGAAGCCACGCTTCACGGTCCGGAAGTTGTCCTCGACGACCTGCTTGCCCTTGCCGCCGAATTTGGCGTTGAGGGTGTCGTAAATCGCCTGCAGAATCTCGTCCTTGCTCTTGTTCAGGTTGGTCGCTAGCGGCGCCGCCTCGAAGAAAGCGCCCTGGAAGGCGATGCCCTGCATGCGGAATTGCAGGTCGGGGTCCTTAGCTTCCTCGCGCGCGATCTTGAAGGCGTCGATGTAGGCGACCTTGATTTTCTTGTCGGCGATATAGCGTTGCGAGGCTTTCGGGAACGAACGCCAGACCTCTTCGGGCGAAGACAGGCTGCTCTGGATGATAAAGACGCCGTTTTCCTTCAGGCCGGCCAGCGGGTTCGAGTGCGTGAAGACGTTCGGATCGGGCGACATGACCACATCCACGAACGCATACTCGCAGGCCAGAAGGATTTTTTCCGGCGCGGCCGACAGGTAGTACGTGGTCGGCTGGCCTTTTTTCTCGGAGCCGTATTTGGGGTTGGCCTTGATCTCGTAGTCGAGAAGATCGAACAAGGTCATGGCCAGGTTTTTGCCGGTCGTGATCGCGCCCCAGCCGCCGACCGAGTGCATGCGCACGGTAATCGCGCCTTCGGGCATCAGGTTCGGGTTTTCGGAACCGGTCAGCGCCAGGTCGCGGATACGCGGATAGGCATCGATGACGGCTTGCTGCTGAATTTCCTGTTTGGGCGAGTAAGCCTGATCACGGACGAACTGGATGCCCAGGTAAAAGAATTTCTGATGCTTGCCGTCCGGCAGCATGTTCTCGACGGCTGCGATGATGCCTTCCGGCTGCAGATCGCGGCTGCCCAGGCCGAAAGAGGCTGAATACAGCGGTGACGAGTCAGTGTCTCTTTTATAGGAAGCATAGCCGGGGAAAGGCAGTTCGCTGGAGTTGCCGTTTTCCACGGCTTTGGCCATGACCGTGCGGATTTCGCGGATTAACGGCAAATCTTCGGCCATGGGCTGGTCGGTTCTTTCCATGACGGTAACGCCTTTGCGGCCTCTGGCCACGTGCGAGATCAGGTCGCCGGGGAATGGGCGGAACATCGTCATGTTGACGACGCCGACCTTGATGCCGCGTTTTTCACGCAGGTAATCGGCCGTGGCTTCGGCCGTATGGATCACGCTGCCTTGCGCGACGATCAGGTAATCTGCATCATCACAGCGGTATTCGCCGATGCGGCGATAGCGGCGGCCGGTCAGTTCGTACCATTCATCCATGCATTGGTCAGCGAACACGCTGACGTGATCGAAGAAGTAGGGGCGCTGGCCGGCGACGGCCTGCATGTAGCTGTCCTGGTTCTGCACTACGCCGGACATCATCGGTTTGTCGACCGTCCAGAGTTCGGGAATGCGGCGGCGGGTCGGGCCATAAATGATGCGTTGCGCCGGTGTCGGCGTGTTGATGATGTCGTCGGGGCGGCCCAGGTATTCTTCGATCAGCTCTCTTTCCGGTACGTTCAAGGCTTCGATCAGATGCGTCGTCAAAAAGCCGTCCTGAGCCACGACAATGGGGTTCAGCGACAGCTCGGCGATTTTTCGTCCGATGATGTTCAGGTCGGCCGCTTCCTGATTGTCCTTGGCGAAAACCTGAATGAAGCCGGTATCATCGATGCAATGGTAATCGTCATGGCCGCAGTGCACGTTCAGCGACGATTTCGTGATGGCGCGGCAAGCCATGTTCAGGACATAAGGCAGCCTCTTGCCTACGGCTGCATACAGGGACTCATGCATGTAGGCAGCGCCCTGAGCCGATGTAAAGTTGGTGGCCCTGAGTCCGGTCATGGACATGCCGGCCGTAACGCCGGCCGCGGCATGTTCGCCCTCAGGCTCGACAAAAATCAACGGTCTGTCGGAAATATTCAGATGGCCATTGGCCATTTCCACGGCCCAGCCTTCACCCATGTCGGTCGAAGGCGTAATAGGATAAGCGCCGGCAGCATCGCTGGATTCGCGCTCGACCATGATGACGGCCTGGCTGCCGTCCATGGCCATGCGTATGCCAGGATATTTAAACGTTTTGTTTTCTTTTTTGCCGAAAAAAGCCATTCAAGGTTCCTCTAGTAAAAACGTACAAAAGCCGGCTTGTCCGGTTCAAGCGTTTTGTAGAATTAAATAATGTGAAAAAATTCGGTTAGCCCAAAGGCAGTGATTCCGTGCGCAGAACCTTTTTCTTCGATTCTTTGCCGTGGCTGGAACGGGTCGTGCCCAATTTACTGTCTATCCAAACGATAGCGCCAGTCGGGCAGCGTTCTATCGGCGTTCGGTCTACCGTGAAATCTGCGTACTTCGCATAATCGATAACGGCCAGATTGTTTTTGATTTCGATTAAGCCTTTAGGCGCATCGACGGCGCATTTGCCGCAGGCCGTACAGGCGACTTCGCATTCGTGCTGCGCTTCATCGCCTTCATCGAGGCTTTTGCAGGCAACGAACAATTGATGGCTGACCGGTTGCAGGGAGAATAAATCCTTGGGACAGACGACGACGCAATCATTGCAGGCGGTGCATTTATCTTCAATGACGATAGGCAGCCCATGCTCGTCCATATATATAGCGTCGAAATCGCAGACATCGGCGCAATCGCCCAGGCCCAGGCAGCCCCAGTTGCAACCTTTGCCGCCGCCGGCAATCACCGATGCGGCCTGGCAGGATTTCAATCCCTGATATTCGGCGCGTTTGTAAGCGACATGGGTTCCGCCGGCGCAAGCCAGGCGCGCGACGACTTTTTCCTGACTGCCTACGTCAACGCCCATGTAGTCGGCAATCAATTGATTGGCTTCAGGCGTGTTGACGGTGCAGCCGGAAGGGCTTCGAACGCCGGCGACAACCGCTTCGGCGAAAGGACGACAGCCGGGAACGCCGCAAGCACCACATTGAGCTTGCGGGAGCATCTCATCTACGGCGTCAATTCGGGGATCTTCATAGACAAATAATTTTTTACTTGCGATAGCCAGAATTGCTGCCAGAACCACACCAAGCGCGATCATAAACAGGGCAGCAGTTCCAATACTAGCTAGTGATAACATTAATTACTGAACTCTTATAAAATACAAATGCAGACCTTCAGCAGTTTTCATAGCAATAAAACTGCCAGCTTAGAGACCGCTACTTTACACGAAAATTCACTATTTAGGAAAAGTATGATTGATGATTATTATAAGTTAATGCTGATGCTAATCCAAAAAAATCATCAATTTAGTTATCTGAGTTTGTTTAGAGTATGAGTTTTATGGATAATGGGCGGATAATTTTAAACAGCAAGGTTTAACACTATGACAGAACTGATGATGAGCGGGATAGAGTTAATGATGGTCGGCATGGGCCTCGTTTTCCTGTTTCTGGCCATGCTTGTGCTGGCCATGAATCTGATGTCGGCACTGGTGCAGCGCTATTTTCCGGATGCGCCGCCGGCTGCCAGTCCAGTCCGGCCAGCGGCTGGCGCCGGTACTGAGGCTAGCGTGATCGCCGCGATCAGTGCGGCTGTGCATCAGTACCGATCCAGGCATTAATGATTTCGGTGTCCGGCATGCCGCCGGATGATATGTGCGTAGGCCTGCGCCGTGGGGGACAGGCTGCGCGCTCCACATTCCCATCAACTAAAACCGACCCCAAAGGTCCGCGAATTGAACCCCAAAAGGTTAAAGCATGGCACAAAACAACAACCCTAAGCCGTTAGGCATCACCGAAGTCGTCCTGCGCGACGCCCACCAATC
>Ga0208754_100138_pt1 | contig 43983 bp, 40 predicted proteins | sample LakWasMet55_HOW8_2_FD_183889 | JGI IMG/M metagenome (GOLD analysis project Ga0208754, IMG submission 183889) | Freshwater sediment methanotrophic microbial communities from Lake Washington under simulated oxygen tension - Sediment Metagenome... | ecosystem: Environmental > Aquatic > Freshwater >... | reverse complement strand
GGCTGGCATAGGATAATCTACTCAATTTCATTGGCTTGCTATAGGAAATTAATAGATTACATTAAGTATTCGTCAAAATAAAATTGGTGGACTACTAGGACATTTAGAATGAAACAAAGAGATAAAAGAAACAGATCAAGTAACAGTAGCTTTTATATTTTAGAGCAACAGATTGCTTATCATGAAGCAGGCCATGCGGCGGCTATCCATTTTAATAATCGTTTAAAAAAATTGCCGCCCGTTTTCTTTAAAATTCTATTGGATAATTCGAATGAATGCGTGGCAGTGAATACTTTAAAGTGTTCGACTTCTTCAATTGGGAGTATCTCAAGGACTAAAGGTGGGCGTTTAATCCATTTACTCCCATTCGCTTTAGAGGACATGGGACCTGAGACGCATGATAGTGTCGTATCGCACTATACGGACGGATATCATCCGGCTTTTGAGGCGGACATCGTCAATCTGCTGGTCGGCCCATTGGCGGAAGCCAAATTTATAACCCTGATGGATAATGAGTTGTTCAGGTTCCAATTGCTCACAGTCCCTGCTCTTAATAATTACGGCGGTGAAGCTGACTTGGCCCTCGTATACGAGTACCTGCAAAGTTATTCTGCCGATCCGCAGGTGCAGGATCAATGCTTGGGGTATTTCTTTAAACAAGCGTTTGAATTTGTTAATGACAGGGAAAACTGGAACGCAATTACCCAGCTAGCTGATTATATACTTGCCAGCAATAAGAATGAGATTAGCTGTGAAGAGGCCGTTGCCGCACTGGAATCCGAATTGGGCATGTCGACAGACTAAGGCATGGCGATTGCCAAGCATAATCATAACTGGGCATGAAACAGATTAACGCTAAGCATGCCTTTTTTCCAGCCTATCAAGTCTTTAACCTGCCCGTTCTTTATGCTAGATAGGTATGGTCTTATTCCACATCTTTAAAGTCGTGCCGGATGCTGTCCTGTTGCGCGCGGTAGGTTTGTGCGTCGCCATAACTGACAAATTTTTGGTAGCGGCTGTGCAGGTGCCTGATGCGTCCGGCATGTTTGATAGGGCACCAGAATTGTTCCGTGCGGGCACCTATTTCCTGCCAATACGCAAATAGGCCGTTGACGTAACTGCAATAAGCGCAGTTTATTTTCTCAATTAAATTCAAATAATTAAGGTATCTTCGGTCAAAAATAATATAGTCTTGCCGTTTGACTTTAGGGATGCCGTAAAGGGGAAAGCAGGCGAACTGGTAGATGCTGACCGTTATATCCAGTATTACCACAGGGACGATACACATCCAGATAAAAGGAATACTGAGCAGATGTTTTATCGGGGCATCGGTTAAATAATTCCACAAACGCTTGGCATATTCCTTGTGCTGGCGAATGATACTGTCTTCGAAATAAATTTTTCGCTTGTGGATTTCATAAGAAACTTCCTCCTGCTGTTTTTGTAATTCTTCAATTAACTCGCTTTCCAATATCTTCATTTTATCTATCAGTATTTCGATTGCAGTAGGCATAATTAATTCCTGGTGGCGAAAAACGCGATAACTGAAGAGGGGCAAGTAATCTGTCCCCGTTGAACTGGCATTTAAGCACAATCATCAAGGATGAAAGCATTTTTTTACGAGGTAAGAACAGAAGCCAAAAGTGCAAGCGGTAATTCGGATATCATCCGTAACAGCGGGGCTTCTCGAAAGCATCGAGAACACAAGAGGGAGAAAGCCGGGGTGACAATATTTAAAAGCAGTTGATGGTGATGATTGTTAACGCTTTGGAAATAACGCTTGCTGGAACGGCTTTGATCCTGCGTCTTATGCCGGTCGCCTGGTTTTTTGTTGGGTTGACTGCTTAAATTCTCGGGATACTTTCCGTCCGTCCTGAAAATTTAATGGGTTAACAGAGGCTATCGAATAGCTATTAATCAACCAACGCTATTAGATAGCTGTAAAGATTGATGGCCTTGCTGTCCAAACCTAATTTTCTGCGGATATGCTTACGGTGGATATGTACGGTTCCTGTAGCGAGATTCAGGGTTGATGCGATAAGTTTTGTGGACAGTCCTTGCCTGACCATAGAAGCCACCTGTACTTCGGTAGGTGTCAACTGGCGATAAGCGGCGCTTAGATTGTTTGTATTGCCGTAGGCTTTGACCATGGCTTGTAAATTGTTCTCAAGGGTTTCGATCAAGCGGGTTTGCCGGCGATCAGAACTGCTTTTTTTCAATTTTTCCAGGAAAGGTAGGACGGTGCTGCCAATTTCGTGCGAGAGTGCGTTTTGGGCATCAGACTTGTCTATTTCCCTATGCTTGAGCAGGACATTAAGAGCTGTATTGATTTCCGCCGCTTCTTCCTTGATGCGCGTCAACTCGTCTTGCGATGTTGCTGCCTGGGTTTCCAGACGTTGGCGGGCATTCAGCAAAACTTTTTCGGCCTGCTTTTGTACCGTGATGTCCCTGAGGGAAGCGACATAATGAGTGGTGTTCCTGTAGTCGTCGACCACTGCGGATATAGTGGCCGACGCCGGGAATGTTTCGCCGTTCTTGCGTTTGTCCCAGATTTCACCTTGCCAGTAACCGTCACGGGTCACTGCGGCCCACAGGGACTGATAGAAGTCGTCACCATGTACACCGGAACGGAGGAAGCGCGGGTTACGGCCAACCACCTCTTTTGCGTAGTAGCCGGTAATCCGGCTGAAGGCCTGGTTGACGCTTAAGATGATTTTATGGGCATCGGTCACAATAATGCCCATTGTGGATTCAAAAGCAGCGGCAATGTGCAATGCCACGGCGGCACGTTTGCTTTCGGTAATATCGGAGACTGCGATACGCAGTTCGCTGCGGATGTCGTTTCCGACCCTGTTCAGGCAATCAAGACGTGCTTCAAATTCGCTGCCATCACCGCGGCAAAGCGTTAATTCACAATCGTGCTTTCCGAGATTTTGCTTTGCGTGCATAAAATGCCGTTGCCAAAGACTTTGATCTTCAGGTGCGATACGACATGCAAAACGGCGTTTGATCAGTTTATCGCGGGTTATGCCCAATAACCGCATGCAGGTCAGGTTGGCTTCGGTGACCAGCCCATCCCCATTGAGGGATAGGTAGCCAATCGGGGCGAAATCGTAGAGTTCCATATAGCGATCACAGGATATTTCCAGTTCCGTGTGCGCCCGCCGCAATTCTTCGTTCTGCATTTCAAGTTCAATTTGGTGTACCTGAAGTTCATGCAAAAGCTCATCCATAGACTGTGTAGAGGCGTTGCTTCCAAAAGCCGGCGCTGCTCTGGCAAGCTGTATTTCTGCTGCCGCTCGGAGTGGTTGTTTAATTATTTGATTTTGAACAGGTTTCATAGCCATATGTTTGCTTGCTGATGTAAAACAATGGGCAACGATTGTCGCTTTGCATTTTTAAAGGTAAATGGGTTACGGATAAAAATATATACCGCTCGCTACATGTATCTTAAGTGCTTTGCCAGAAAAACTATATGGGTTTCGATGTTTCGAATATACACTTTTAATAATTGATCTGTGTGCGATAGCGCACTGACGCTATTCAATTTTTTGAGTATTGTGTTAATCGGGCGCAACGTAAAGCATTGCTGCGTTCAGATCATGGCCTTATGGTCATCGCCAATTGTTATCAGGAGACACTCATGAACAAAGATCAAGTAAAAGGTAAAGTTGAAGAAGCCAAAGGCAAAGTTAAGGAAGCTGCTGGTGTAATACTCGACGACAAAGGTTTGGAAGTGGAAGGCAATGTCCAAAAAAATATCGGCAAGGTTCAATCGGGTCTTGGTGATCTCAAGGAAGATCTTAAAGACAGCATTTAAACAGATATCTTCCGCTGTGGCTCAACTTGCCGTCTGCTGACGGCTTCTTAAGGAGAAACATTCATGCTAGAAACAATAGCTATCCTGCTCATCATTCTCTGGGTTCTGGGTTTGGTTTCCTCATACACCCTGGGTGGATTTATTCATATTCTGCTGGTTATCGCAATAGTTGTTGTCATATTACGCGTTATCCAAGGTCGGCGCGTCCTGTAGCGCGAGACGATTGCCAAAGTGCGGTGCATCTTTTGAGGTGCCGCACAGCGGGCTGAAATACAGGTACTAAATTTATAACAGGAGCGCAGAAATGAACACAGTTAAATTCGTGTCAATTGTACTTATCATCGCCGGCGTATTGGGGCTGGTATATGGTGGTTTCAGCTATACCCGAGAAACTCGGGAAGCTAAGCTTGGACCTTTAGAACTGACTGTTAAAGATACCCAGACGGTGAACATACCGGTTTGGGCAGGTGTGATAGCGATAGTTGCGGGTGGCGGCTTATTGCTTGTTGCTGCCAGGAACGGCTAGTCGCTGTACTTGATTAGTTGTTTAGTCCCGCATTTAAATGATCAGCATCAAACATAACGATTAAATAGCGTTCCGCCTGGAGGGGAAACCTCCGGGCGGAACGCATATTCAAAAAGGATCAGTTCAATTTTCTGAGAAGTATCGAAGCATTGACGTTGGTTTGTGTGCCACCCGCCAGTGTTTGCAAAGTCACCGCTGCTGCGGAACTGTGGTTCCTAAGGGTGATAACATCGCCTGCGCTAAGATTAACAATCACATCTCCAGTGTTTTGTTGTGTGCCTGCACCGGAACCGAAGGTTGCACCTGAGACCGGTGATCCATTTACGAACAGCGAGAATTGATTCGGTTCGACTCCCGACACGTCAAACTCAATTTCGTAAGTTCCGCTCGTGGTGATTACTATCACTGAAGTACCGGGTGGGTGGGTAATTCCCGAGGATAATACGCCATTGCTGTCAAATAGAATATCTGCTTCAATTGCTACGACTTGCGGTACCAGATTGTAGATATAACCATACTCGGATAGTCCGGCGCCTGAAGCACCCGTAGCGCCGGTTGCACCTGTTACTCCAGTATCCCCTTGCGCACCGGTTGCACCTGTCGCTCCGCTATCGCCTTGCGGGCCGGTTGCGCCTGTCTCGCCTGCTGCTCCAGTTGCACCAGGCGCGCCGGCATTACCTTGAGGGCCGGTTGCACCTGTCGCTCCGGTGGCGCCTGTACCCCCCTTCAGGGTAATATCCAGATAAGGGTGATTACTTGACAAGCCGTTATCCTTGGTATCTATACTGGGTGCTATGCCGTCAGGACCTGCTGACAGGTAAAATTGCAGATTGGCGTGGGCTATATCGGTGGGGCCTTCGTAGGCATCAACATGAGCTTTTACCAAAGCGGTGACATCGACGGCATACCAAAACTTGCCTTGACCTGTGCCACTGTTTATTACATTCCCAATTAAAGTGCCGGGAGCCGCGGTATTATTCGCTTGGGTCACTGTGTACTCTGCCCAGTTTCCGGTCGCCTCGGAAATCGTAAAGAGTACCTTGCCGGTCGGATTCGGGCTGGAATCGGCGGTCACGTAGACATACAGCGTGGCTTTTTCAATATCATTGCCGACTACGGACTCAGGCAAAACCGCCGTCGGAAAAGCAGAGTTCGTTGATACGGGCAACAAAAAGAACTTCAACAGACCGTTTCTCTGTGCGTCGATTTTAATGGTATCAGCGGTGCCGAAATTAGTATTCGTTTCTAATGCTTGAGCAGATAGATAGGTATCGGCACGCGGCGGAATGACCACTGCATGAAGCGGCAAGGGCAATAAGGCGCATAAACCGGCAGCGGGTAGGTAGAGTTTGCGAAAGTTAATTTTCATTTGTACGTTTCCTTATATAGTGTTTTGGTGGTTGTTATGGCAATAATTTTTAACGTCTTATCCAGATAAAAGGTAAAGTTGTATACAAAGTATGGGCTAGGCTTATGATATTTACCACTGTTCTCAGTGGTGAAGTTTCGATAGCGCTTGACTCACTGTTAGTACCGGTGCAATTGCATGTTCGGCTTTTGGTGAGTTCAGCCATTATAAATCCGATTCCGCCTGCGAATATTAAATTTGCAGGCGAAGCCAGATCCTGGTTAATCTTTTCTACGAGCGAGCTGGTGTCCGTATTGACTCGTTGTTGACGGTTTAATACCTGTTGCTCTGCGCGTTCAATTTGACTATCCAGCGACCTAGATTTCACGATGTTTAGTCCTCTTCTTTAAGCGCTTTACCGAGTCGGGATCAAGGCTGCGCAGTGTAGCAGTAAATAATAAGGAACGACTGTTGCGGCGTATCAGGACATAGCAAATGAATGCCGCCAGTAAATTGAAAGCGACCACAAGTATTATGGCGTTGCTGGTCATCACGCCATGTTCCAGCAGCCATAATACACCTGCTGCCATCAGCCCTAACCATGCGCCATTCAGTAAAAAAGCAAGCATTACACCTGATACAAGCATCGTAACAAGGCTTTCACCTGCCCGACGTGTTTCCAATGCGGCGAGCCTTAAGTGGTCATGGCCCAGGCCACGCAGCTCATGCCATAACAAACGAACATCCGCCAATACACAGGAACTATCTTTGGGTTCGCTATGTATTGAGGTTTGTTCAAGGATTTCGTCCTGAATAGCGTCCGGTTTCATACGGCTTTGCGTTTAACGACCGCTCAACAAGCGGCTCAGCAGAAAACCGGCTGCTACTGCGATACCCAGTGACGATACCGGGTTTTCGCGAATGTAACCGCAGCAATTTTCCATCAGTTGTTTCTCGGCATTTTTCAGTTGCCCGCTTTTTTCGCCAAGTGCGTCAGCAGCCTGGTTTGAGGCATCGGTGATCTTGTCAACGATCTCATGAGCGGATTGGGATGCCTTATCTATAGTTTCCATAATAGTTTCCTTGCCTATTTAAGGCGCATGTCGTTCTTGACCGAATTTACGCCGCTGATGTTGCGTACAACTTCAACAGCCCTTTTTATATCGGCACTGGAATTTACAAAGCCGCTCAATTGCACTACACCCTTGAAGGTTTCAACGTTAATTTCGGCTGAACTCAGGTTGGGATCATCCAATAGCGCTGCTTTAACTTTGGTGGTGATTAAGCTGTCGTCAATGTATTCGCCGGTGCCTTCATGACTTTGCGTTGAGGCACAACCTGCGGCAGTAATTAACATGACAGCGACGAACAATGCGGAAAAAAATCTGGTAAATTGTTTCATGGGTAAATCTCCGGTAATGGGGAAGTTTAAAAAATCATGACTCAATCTTTAACTCAGCGCCTATCTCAGGGGGAAAAGAAACAGGTGCGGCTAAAAATGGTTATTTTCTCTCGGGCAAGAGTAGTTACTGCACCGAAAGCGGGGTTACGTCAAAACCTTAATGATACTTTAGCGGTAAAACCAGCCATAGTCGGTACGGTGTCGCACATACGCGGATAACATTGGCTGTGGTAGTGCGGCATATAGTCTGGCTTCGAAAGAAGCGCCTTTGGAGAGGATTCTTAAGCAGGATTTACTTTTAAAATGGTCCTGTCAGGCATGATTTAGTCTGAATGAGCTTATTGGGTTTTTACACGATCTGTCGCTTGTACCTGAGTTGGCCTGGAGGTTGTTGCTGGTGTCACGCGCCAGACGGTGTTGCCTGTGTCATCAGCGACAAGTAAGGCTGACTGCCTGTCGAATGCTATACCCACCGGTCTTCCGAAGGCATCGCCATCCGCGCTAAGAAAGCCGGCCAAGACATCGACTGGATCGCCGAAGGGCTTGCCGTTCCTGAAAGGTACAAAAATGACCCGGTAGCCGCTACGCGGCTTGCGATTCCATGAACCATGCTGGCCAACGAAAGCCCCGTTATTGAACGGTACCGGCCATGCGTCATTCCTGGAAAAAGCCAAACCGAGTGAAGCGGTATGCGGTCCGAGCGCATAGTCCGGCACTCTGGCCTTGGCGACCAGGTCGGGCCGCTGAGGTTTTACACGCTCGTCCAGATGCTGGCCGAAGTAGCTGTAAGGCCAGCCGAAGAAGCTGCCGTCGGGTACTGATGTCAGGTAATCGGGAACCAGGTCGCTGCCGAGTTCATCACGTTCGTTGACCACCGTCCAGAGTGTGCCGCCTTCCGGCTCCCAGGCAAGACCGTTGGGATTGCGCAGGCCAGATGCAAAGATACGATAGCTTCCCCGCTTCGGATCAATTTCCCAGATGGCGGCGCGGCCGACTTCTTGATCCATACCATTTTCGGCGACATTGCTGTTCGAACCCACCGTTACATAGAGTCGTGAGCCGTCTTGACTGGCCAGCAGGTTTTTGGTCCAGTGATGATTGATTGCTCCCCCAGGCAGGTCCAGCACCTTGGTGCCCGGTTGCGTAATTCGGGTTTCGCCTTCGGTATAGGAAAACCTCAACACAGCATCCGTGTTGGCTACATAGAAGTCGTTGCCGACCAGCGCCATGCCGAAGGGTGAGTTTAATCCTTCGATAAATACTGTTCGCGATTCCGCCACTCCATCAGCATCGCTATCGCGCAGCAGCGTGATGCGATTGGCACTGGGTACGTTTGCCCCCGCCTTGCCCATTACTTGCTTTGTGATCCAGTCCTTGATGCCAAGGCCTTCTCCTGGTTTGGCTGACGCGTTGGTTTCGGCGACTAAAACATCGCCGTTGGGGAGCACATACAGCCAGCGTGGATGGTCCAGGTTGCTGGCAAAAGCGTTTACCCCCAGCCCTGATGCTGCTACCGGTTTTCCTGCAACGGGCCAACCTATTGCCTCTGCAATATTTATAGTAGGAATCAGCGTCGGGTTGGGCGGCGGCAGTTGCGGATGGCTACCTGTACCCGCCGAGATCGGCAATTGTGCGACTTCCCCGCACGCAGCTAAAGTCAGCGCCGCCGTTATCAACAACAGTGAATATCCTTGATACATAGTTATAGAAGCCTGTTTATGTTGAGTGTAGGGCTTTAGCCATTTGCCGACAACTCTCGGCGCATTTTCGACAAGCTTCTACACATTTATCCATGCCGCCGATTTTCTCGCAACTGTCGGCACAAGCTTCGCAGATTTCGGCGCAAACCCCGCAAACTAGAAGATGGAAAGGAGAGCCACTGAGCTGAAAATTGGCAGAGGTTTGGCAAATCTCTGCACAATTTAAAATAAGGCGGAAGTGAGCGGTTTCAACATGTTTGCCGCCGGTTTCAAGGCAATGGTTCATGGCGGTTTGCAGGCAGACTTGATGGCAATGGCTGCAAGCTTCTATACAGGCTTGCATTGAGTGATCAGTATGGGTCGAGTGATTCATGGCATTCTCCTTAAGGTAATCAAATAGGCCAAGGAAGAGCGTTGTCTCATCAAAAGCCTCTGCACACTGTATCTGTACTATCGGCAATAGTCGGTACGATAACGCACCTAAAGTCGGGGAAGTTTCAGTGTGCTTGAAAGCAAACTTTAAAAGATAGGATTTTGACAATCCTGTTTCAAAACGCCCACGGATCACTTCTGATGTTTACGATCTACAAAAGCAAATTTCTTTGGCCTATTGAGATAAATGAATGCTGAATAAATTGGTTCGGCTGATGCTCCCTGATATGATTCGGGAGTGTGCCAGATTGACTTTAATTATTTCAACTAATTGTTTAACAAAGTATTTATGATGTAGGTGGTATGTCGTAGGCAAGTGTTTTGGGAAGGGGTTTTAAGTCCTTGCGCAAGCATTTTTCAGTTCAAAACCGTTATGTGCGTTACCGTACGGACGCACTGCTTATGTTGCAGCTAAGCTACTTCTGAGATTTTTAAACAACACTCGTTACCATAAGGCGTGTTTTCTGTAGTGACGGCATTAGCCCAATTTTTATTTAACTGAAGGAAAATATTATGCTGAAAAATAAATTACTCACTATTGCTTCACTAACTGGCGCGGTGGCGTTTCTGCCGCTGGCCCATGCGGATGAATTTCTGGATAAACGATGGTATATAGCACCTTTTGGCTCGTATCTGAATAGCGAGAACCGTACAGGCATTACAGATGACAACTGGGGGGTTGGCTTGGGTATCGGCAAGATACTGAACAGGCACTTTAATGCTGAAGTTAGAGGCTTCTACCAGGAATTTGATAATATCAGCGGGACAAAAAACGACGCGAAACTAGCCGGAGGTACGCTGGATTTACAGTACTTTTTTCTGCGCGATAAATTCTCACCTTATGTGGTTGCAGCCATTGGCGGAATGAATACCGACTCCCGTAGAGGTTCTTTTAATAAAGGTTCGCTCGATTCCGGTTCTTACAGTAAACCGTCATTCATCTTCGAAACCGGGCTGGGCGCCACTTACGAAATCACCGATAATTTTTTGTTACGCGCGGATGCCCGCTACCGTCTGGACACGCTGGCGGGTGAAGTGACTAAAAATGACGCTGTGTTTAATGACGTGGTTGTCAATGTCGGTTTTGTTATACCGTTTGGTAAGAAGCCGAAATCCGCGATTGAACCTGAGACGCCGGTCGCAGCTGCCCCTATTGCAGATTGTTCCACGCTTGATGCGGATTCTGACGGTGTTAACGACTGTTTGGATCAATGCCCTGGCACCATCAAGGACACCCGTATTGATAATAGCGGTTGTCCGGTCAGGCTGGTGCTTAAAGGTCAGCACTTTAACTATGACTCTGCTGAGTTGACCTTGAATGCCAAGAAGCTTCTTGACGGCGTTGCGGAAAGCCTGATTGCTTATCCCCAGAAAAATGATATTGAAGTTCAGGGTCATGCCAGCAGTGAAGGTGCGGATGACTACAATATGAGATTGTCACAAAGACGTTCGGAATCGGTTGTTGAATATCTTAAAGCAAAAGGTGTCACCAACAAACTGCTTGCGAGAGGCTTCGGCGAAAGTCTGCCCGTTGCTGATAACAGCACGGAAGCTGGCAGGTCTGAAAATCGCCGCGTCGAATTGATCTGGATCGAAAATTAATAAACCTTGATTATGCTTTAAACACCAAAACCCGCTTTCAAAGCGGGTTTTTTTATGCCGGTCACCACCCTCAGGCTGTATGTTCGATAGCGAACAGACTACGCCCGATCTTCCCGTTAGAATCCAATCGAGCTTTTAGCGTACTGCACCTGTTTTAAACAAAACATTACTTATTTGGCGGGGCTAATCCTGTCTCAGGCGTATATGAGAACCGCGAACGGGTTCTGTGTAACAGCCGTTCCTGAATAAAAGCGCTTATGCCATTTGCACACTATTAAAAACCAACATTTGAAGGAATGACCGATGAACACGATAAACGAATCCAAACAAAAGTCTTTAGGGATACACCTGCTAATAATCGCTTGCCTGAGTGCAGGGCTTGGATTGGTTGCTTGTCAACAGGAAGGACCGGCAGAAAAAGCAGGACAAAAAATTGATAAAGCGACCGCAAATGCCGAGCAAAAAATCGAACAATCAACAGCAAAGGCAGAAAAAGAACTGGAAAGTGCAAAAGCAGCGGTGGTTGATAAATCCGAAAGCGCCGGGGAATATATCGACGACTCGGTGATTACGATGAAGGTCAAGGCGGCGATTGTAAATGATTCCTTGCTGAAAGCGTCGCAAATTGAAGTGACGACCGTGAATGGCGTAGTGAAATTGAACGGCAGGGTGGACTCCGAGCAAAGTATCGGCAGGGCGATGGAAATAGCCAACAGTCAAAAAGATGTCAAAGCAGTACAAACCGAACTGGTTGTTAACGCAGCGCGGAGTGATAAATAATGGCCGATTTACTCAAAATAGCGGCTTTGGGGACGCTGTTACTGCCTGTGACCATCGTTCATGCGACAGCCCAGGATGACGCTTATATTGCCGGTTATGCCGCGGCGGTGTTGAAGCAAAACTTAAAGCTGGAAATACCCGCATTATCGGTACAGGATGGTGTAATCACTTTGCCGGTCGGCAATCTGAAACCCGCTGATCAGGCTGAAGCAGTCAGGGCAGTATCGGCAATTCCTGGCGTAAGTTCTGTACAGACGACAGAAAGTGCAAGCCGACCGTCTTTAGGCGGCGCGTCAAAACCCTATCCGGTTGCCGGTTCTACAACTGAGTCAACGCTATTGCCGACCGGGCTTTTACCGGCAGGGCATTTATTCAAGCCTTTATTGGCAGATACGCGTTGGGCGCATTTTTCTGCGGCTTACCGTAATTACCAGAACAACAGCTTTGTCGGTAAAGATATAGCTTCAGTCAGTTTCGGTGAAACGATACCGTTTTACCGCAATAACTTCGGGCATTCATCCGTACAGTGGGAGACCGGATTGCAAGCCGGAGTTTTTAGTGATTTCAATCTCGATGCGTCTTCATCTGACCTGGTTAATACCGACTTTATCGTATCACTGTATTCAAGTGTGCGGGCCGGTCAGTTTTCAGCATTTAGCCGTTTATATCACCAGAGTTCACATCTTGGCGACGAATTCCTGCTCAGCAAAATACACTCTAAATTCGAACGCGTGAACCTCAGCTATGAAGGCGTCGACTTGAAACTCTCTTATGAATTGCCTTACGGTGTGCGTTTATACGGTGGCGGCGGCGGTTTGTTTCACAGGGAGCCGACGACGCTTAAGCCTTGGTTGGCACAATATGGTATTGAGTTTAGAAGTCCCTGGCGCATAGATTTTGCTTCAATGCGGCCCATTGTGGCAGCGGATATCAAGAATTATGAAGAAAATAACTGGAATACTGATATTTCAGCCCGGGCAGGCTTTGAGTTTGAGAATTTACAGGTACTGGGCCGCAAGCTCCAGATACTTGCCGAATACTATAAAGGCTACTCGCCTAGTGGGCAGTTTTATAAAGATAAAGTGGAATATTTCGGCGTAGGGGCGCATTATCACTTCTAACCGATGATAGAGAGGTAAGCGTTTGTTTATAAAAAATGCCGACGCTTGCCTGACTTCGCGGGAGTGCCAGAATGCTGGTCGAAATTTCCGTGATTCCCTAGCCCAGGAGCGACAACCATGCGTCGTCTGCAAATAAAGCATGTTACCACTTACCAATATGCTGAAGCTGTGCACCTGCTGCCGCATAAACTGCTGTTGCGCCCGCGCGAAGGGCATGACATTCGCATAGAGTCGGCGGAGCTGATAATTTCCCCAACTTACCATTTGCAATGGCAGCGCGATGTTTACGACAACGCAGTTGCCCAGGCTACTTTTCTTGAACCGGCAAGTGTGCTGTCAATCAGCAGTTATGTGTTACTTCAGCATTATGACGACCAGCCGCTGGATTTTCTGGTGGCCGATTATGCCGTTCTTTACCCTTTCCAGTACGATGCTGCCGAACGCCTTGATTTAAAACCTTATTTGTCGGGGATTTTCGACATGGATCGGCCTTTGCTCAGCTCATGGTTACGGCAGTTCTGGTATTCCGGGCAAGTTGTGGAAACCTATATCCTGCTGGAATGGATCAATAAAGCCATTGCGACCGGATTCAACTATCAACAGCGCGAAGAACCGGGAGTGCAGACGCCGGCAATCACGCTGCAAAGACGTGCCGGCTCCTGTCGTGACTTTGCGACCTTGTTTATCGAGGCCTGCCACTACCTGGGACTGGCTGCGCGTTTTGTCAGCGGTTATCTGTACACGCCTCTATCACAGGGTCAAGGTGCAACCCACGCCTGGTCGGAAGTGTATTTGCCCGGTGCCGGTTGGAAAGGTTTTGATTCCACTTCCGGGGAGGTTGTCGGTAACGGTCACATCGCCGTGGCCGTCAGTCGCCATCCCGAATCGGTACCGCCAATCGCCGGCTCCTACCAGGCCTCCTGTAACCAGTCGCCGATAATGACTGTGATGGTTGATGTCTCAGAACTGATTAGCTAGCGAATCTGCTGCTGTTTTCATGGCTCGTCTGTGTGACCGATAACCGAATCTTTTACGATTGACAAGAAGGCAAGCCATGTTCAAAAAAATCAGCGTTCCTGTCGTTGGTGCGGCCGAAGGTATCACTGAATTGCGCCGACAGGAGACGTTGCTTAAAGCAGGTGCCCTGCAAAACGCGATTCTCAACAGCGAAAACTTTTCGAGTATTGCCACCGACGAGAAAGGTGTTATCCAGTTATTCAATGTTGGTGCCGAACGTATGCTGGGCTATGCTGCTGCTGACGTGATGAACAAGATTACTCCGGCGGACATTTCCGATCCACAGGAAGTGATTGCCCGCGCTGAAGCCTTGAGTCTCGAACTGGGAACGCCGATTACGCCGGGTTTTGAGGCGCTGGTATTCAAGGCTTCACGCGGCATCGAAGACATCTACGAACTGACTTATTTTCGCAAGGACGGCAGTCGTTTTCCGGCTATCGTGTCGGTTACGGCCTTGCGTGATGCCCAGGAAACCATTATCGGTTACCTGTTGATCGGCACCGACAACACTGCCCGCAAGCTGGCAGAAGAAGCGTTGCTCAAGGCGGGCGCGTTGCAGCGTGCAATTTTCAATAGCGCCAATTTCTCAAGTATTGCCACTGATGCGAAGGGCGTTATCCAGATTTTCAACGTCGGCGCGGAGCGTATGTTGGGTTACGCTGCCGCTGACGTGATGAACAGGATTACCCCTGCCGACATTTCCGATTCGCAGGAGGTCATTGCCCGCGCCAAAGCCCTGAGCGTCGAGCTTGGCACCTCGATCACGCCAGGCTTTGAAGCGCTGGTGTTCAAGGCCTCGCGTGGTATTGAGGATATTTACGAGCTGACCTATATCCGCAAGGACGGCAGTCGTTTTCCGGCTATCGTGTCGGTTACGGCCTTGCGTGATGCCCAGGAAGCCATCATCGGCTATCTGTTGATCGGCACCGACAATACCGCTCGCAAGCAGGTCGAGGAAGAACAGAAGAAGCTCGACCAGCGCCTGCGTGACCAGCAGTTTTACACCCGCTCGCTGATCGAATCCAATATCGACGCGATTATGACCACCGATCCCTACGGTATCATTACCGATGTCAACAAGCAGATGGAGGCACTTACCGATTGTACGCGCGATGAATTGATCGGCGCGCCGTTCAAGAATTATTTCACCGATCCTGAGCGCGCCGAGGCAGGCATCAAGCAGGTGTTGAGCGAAAAGAAGATCACCAATTACGAGCTTACCGTGCGTGCCCGTGACGGCATGGAAACAGTTGTGTCCTACAATGCAACCACTTTTTATGACCGGGATCGGAAATTACAGGGCGTATTCGCCGCAGCCCGCGATGTCACCGAACGCAAACGCCTGGATCAGGTATTGCAGGAAAAAAATATCGAGCTGGAGAGCGCAAGGTCTGTGGCGGAAAAAGCCAATCTTGCCAAATCTGAATTTCTTTCCAGTATGAGCCATGAGTTGCGCAGTCCGCTCAATGCGATTCTCGGGTTTTCGCAGTTGATGGAGTCTGATTCGCCGCCGCCAACAGCGAGCCAGAAGGAAAGCATCGGCCAGATTCTCCAGGCGGGCTGGCATCTGCTGAAGTTGATCGATGAAATCCTCGATCTCGCCAAGGTTGAATCCGGGCATGTACCGCTGTCTCAAGAACCGGTCTCGCTCGCTGAAGTCATGCTCGAATGCCAGGGCATGGTAGAACCGCAGGCGCAGCAGCGAGGCATACAGATGAGCTTTCCACAGTCCGACATCCCTTTTTTTGTGCGTGCCGACAGGACGCGCGTGAAGCAGGTTCTGATCAACCTGCTTTCCAACGCGATCAAATACAACATCAAGCACGGCACGGTCGAGGTGCAATGCAACGAGAACAAGCCAGGGCGTATCCGGGTGAGTGTCAGGGATTCCGGCGAAGGCCTGTCGCCAGAAAAGCTGCTGCAATTGTTTCAGCCTTTTAACCGTCTTGGTCAGGAAAGCAGAGGCGAAGAAGGCACCGGCATTGGCTTGGTGGTCGCCAAACGGCTGGTCGAATTGATGGGCGGCACCATTGGTGTGGAAAGTACCGTCAGCGTGGGTTGTGTATTCTGGTTCGAACTGCTCTCGGTCGCTGAACCGCAGTTTTCTGCCGGCGCAAGTGCAGTAACAGCGGCACAGCAGCAGGTATCAAGGCAATCACGCTTACATACCTTGCTCTATGTGGAAGATAATCCTGCGAACCTGAAACTGGTCGAACAGATCATCGTACGCCACCATGATATTCACCTGCTGACGGCTGTAAACGGGAAGAGCGGTATTGAAATTGCTTTGACTTCCCAGCCGGATGTGATCCTGATGGATATTAATTTGCCGGGTATCAACGGCTTCGAAGCGTTGAGAATCCTGCGCTCAGATTCAATGACAGCGCATATTCCGGTCATCGCACTGAGTGCCAATGCGATGCCGCTTGATATAGAAAAGGGACTGAATGCGGGTTTTTTTCGCTACCTCACCAAGCCGATTAAAGTCAATGAGTTCGTAGAAACGGTGGATTTGGCAATGGCGTTTGCAGGCAGACTCTCAGAAGGTATCAATAAGGCGGCAGGCCATTCCGATGATAAATTCAGTTGATATTTTTCAAAGCAAAATCCTGATTGTTGACGACCAGCAGACCAATATCCTGTTGCTTGAGCGGATGCTACGCAACGCCGGTTATAATGCCATCACCGGTATATCGGACTCGTGCAAGGCTTGCGAGCTGCATTGCAGGTACCGCTACGATTTGATCCTGCTCGATCTGCAGATGCCCGGCATGGATGGTTTTAAGGTGATGGAAGGTCTTCAGGAAATCGAAGCGGTTGACTATCTTCCGGTCATTGTGATTACCGCTCAACCCGAGCAAAAGTTGCCGGCACTGAGAGCCGGAGCCAAGGATTTTATCAGCAAGCCGTTTGAGTTGACCGAAGTGCTGCTGCGAGTTCGCAATATGCTGGAAGTGCGTCTTTTGCACAAGCAATTACACCTCTATAACGATGCACTGGAACAGCGTGTACGGGAGCGAACCGCCGAACTTCAGGAAAGCTATATGGAAACCATTTTTACGATGACGCGGGCGGCGGAGCATAAAGATGAAGATACCGGTGCCCATGTGCAACGTATCAGTTATTACAGTAGCGAGCTTGCCAAAATACTTGGCGAGGATGAAACGTTTGTCGACAAGATTTTCTTCGCAAGTCCCATGCACGACATCGGCAAAATAGGTATCCCCGACCATATCCTGCTAAAACCTGGCGACTTTACTCGCGAAGAATGGGCAATCATGAAAGGGCATGCTGAAATGGGGGCAAAAATCCTCGGCAACAGCAAATCCCCCTACCTCAGGATGGGGGCAGAGATTGCGCTCAACCACCATGAGCGTTGGGATGGCAGCGGCTATCCGTATGGCAAGCGGGGCGAAGCTATTCCATTGGCGGCGCGTATTATGAACATCTGTGATGTCTATGATGCTCTTCGCAGCAAACGGCCTTACAAACCCGCATTCGATCATGCCAAAGCCATGGACATCATCACTCATGGTGACGGACGTACTCAGCCTGAGCATTTTGATCCGCGCATCCTGGCGGCTTTCACGCAAAACCACACAATATTCTGTGATATTTTCAAGAAATATACCGCCTAGATTTTGATACAGCGAGCTGTGTTCACTTCTATAAATATAGTCATCCCTGGCACGCCTGCGTAACCGGGTTTACGCTATGAATACCGCGAATCCTGCCGGTATGCTAGGTTCCGCCCCGTTCTTTTAAGTAGTCGGGCATGTAGCTGCGGTCACCCAGAACTTCCAGCATTGGTCCATAGCTTGTGAATTTAACCACACTTACCGAAGCAGCCAGTGCGTTGATGCGGTCCCGGTAACGTCCTACATCGATACCCAGCAGGCTGCAAAGTATGATGCGTATGGTAGCTTTATGGGAAACGACCAGGACATTGCCGGTTTTGTATCTTGACTCGATTTCAGTAATCACCGCCAGCGCACGCGCAGCAATCTGGATCGCGGTTTCGCCGCCTGTTGGCGGATTCCAGGCAGGGTCGGTTTGCCAGCGCAGATAATCCTGTTCGTAATGTTGCCGGACATAGTCCAGCGTTTGATCTTCCCATGTGCCGTAATGGATTTCCTTAAGCCCCGCCCTTAATTGCATGACCAAACCCAAGGCCTGGCACAAGGGTTGAGCGGTTGCTATGGCGCGCTGCATCGGACTGACATAGACATCAGTCCACGGAATCATGCGGTAAGCATCAGCGAAAGCATCCGCCATTTGCGTGCCTTCCTGGGTCAATTCAGCATCAAGCGAACCGCAAAATGCACCTTGTCGGCTGTACGTCGTTTCACCATGGCGCAGCAGATAAATTTTCAGGCTCATGTTCTGGATTTCCTTCTATTAAACAATAGCGTTACGCAGATAGCGGCAGACAGTTTCACGTTGTCTGGGTGATGCTTTATTTTACCCGGCTTTGAGCTGAAACTTTTTTCTTTGTTGTGTTAAGAGCAAGCTATCGGATACCCGCAAGTGCGGCGTCTCGGTTGTTCCTGTGACCTGCTCAGTTAGTGTGCGATAGCGAACCGACAAGCACAGGTTTCGGGATTATTGTTGTTTGGGTGCTGGCAAAGTAGTCCCCCGCCATTATTGAATGAAATCAAGAACAGTATTCCATAACCATCAAACAGGTAAGCATTTATGAATAATTTAATAGTTGTAGAAAGAAACGCCGCAGATTTGGAAAGCCTGAAAAAAATGGCAGCAACAGTTTACCTGTGCCAGGTCCTGACTTTTGCTTTTGCCGGCTTGCCCTTGCTGATCGGTGTCGTTATTAATTTTTATAATCGAAATGATGTCCAGGGTACCTGGCTGCAGTCCCATTTCGATTGGCAAATCAAGACGGTTTGGGTGAGTCTGGCAGGCTTCGCGTTGTCGGGTTTTGCTTTTAGCATGGGCCTGGAATTTGGCCTGTTTATCCTGCTCCCGACCTTATTGCTGCTGGTCTATAGAATCGTCGTAGGCTGGACGGCGTTGTCAGCGAACAAGCCTGTTAAAGACAGTAACTGATGCCACGCATACCAGTCGCTCTTGTTCCTGCAAGGGCATTTTTTATATGAAGGAAATTCTTCGGTTGGCTCAGTACGAACGACTTAACCTTGCCTTGCGTTTACCCGACAGTTCAACATTGACTGAGTCCTAGCCGAGGATACGCTCATAAGTTTCTTTTTCAGCCTGGTAGCAGCCGCAGGAAGCCGCTTCAAGGCCCTGGCGGTCGAGAATGGTAATTTCGCCACGGTGATAGCTGATGAGTTTTTGCCTTTGCAGGGAACTGGCAGCCTTGGTAACGCCGACGCGGCGCACACCGAGCATATAGGCCAGAAATACATGAGTGATATGGAAGGTGTCGCAGTACGCCCGATCCTGAGTCATCAGCAGCCAGCGTGCGAGTCGCGCTTCGACGACATGAAAGCGTGTGCAGGCAGCCGTTTGGGCGAGTTGGCTCATCGATACATAGAGGTAGCGTTTTAATGCTCTTTGCAGGGCAGGGCTTTGTTCCAGTTCAAGCAGAAATGCAGATGATTTTATCCGTAACGCAGAACCTCCGCCCTGAACTACGGCTTGAAAGGGTGCTGCAAAGACGCCCAGAATAAGAGTGATTCCCAGCATGCCTTCATTACCCACCAGGCCGACTTCCAGACCCGCACCGCCTTCAATGGGGGCTACCAGGGAGATGAAACTGCCGGTTGGAAAGTAAATGTACGAAATAAGCTCTCCTGAGCGGAACAGTACATCGGCAAAAATCAGCTCAATGGATTCACTGTTTGCGATCAAGTGTTCGCGATCCTTCTGTGGCAGGTCTGCCAACAGACGATTTCTGATCAGGGCTGTTTGGGTAGACGACATGGGTTCGCTCCTGCGATTTTTTGGGAAACCCCACAGGTAGCGTGAAAGTACCGGCTACCTGCAATGCGGATAACGTGTGCGACCAGGGGTAATTGTTCCACAAGTCAGGGCGGCACATTACCGGAGATGCTTTTCGTTGTCTGTATGCTAGCGCACTTAAAGCGGTTTGGCAGGCAAGACCTTGAGTACTTTCGGGTCTGGGGTGTTTGTCGCAAAGGCGAGTTACAGCGGGTCAATGTGCCCAGCAGGGCAGGGACGGAAGCAGGCGATCAAATTCCGTTTTAACTACCTGATAACATTCGCACACCCGTGCTTCCAGGCCCGGCCTGTCCAGTACTGTGATGTGGCCACGGCTGTAGTGAATCAGGCCTGCCTGCTGTAATTTTCCGGCTGCTTCTGTGACGCCTTCACGGCGCACCCCCAGCATATTGGCGATCAATTCCTGGGTCATGGTTAAGTTGTTCGAATCCAGCCGGTCAAGGCTTAACAGCAGCCAGCGACAGAGTTGCTGGTCTACCGAATGATGCCGGTTGCAGACAGCGGTCTGGGCCATCTGGGTAATCAGTGCCTGGGTATAGCGCAGCAGTAAACGTAGCAGCGATCCGTAGCGGTCAAATTCCATTTGTATCTGTACTCCGCGCAGCCGGTAGGCGAAGCCTGCACTTTGCACGACAGCCCGGTTCGGCATGGTTCCGCCGCCCATAAAAAGAGCGATGCCGATCAGGCCATCGTTGCCGACTACGGCAATTTCTGCCGACGCGCCATTTTCCATGACATAAAGCAGCGATACTATACTGTCGGTAGGGAAATAGGCGTGCCGCAATTCTGCGCCGGACTCGTAAAGCACCAGCCCTAACGGCATCGGAACCAACTCCAGATTCGGGAATAAACGCTCGTACTCGGCTTCCGGCAAAGCGGCAATCAGGTGGTTTTGGCGTGGGCTATCGGGCTTAGTCATAAAAAGTCTAATTAAGGTTGAGGATGTCCACCAAGCTGGCCTATGGAAATTGCAAAATTTCATTTCACTGTGTGTGGTATAACACATAGCGTTTTAGCAATCAATTTGCTATGAATCTTGATATGAATTTTTGTGCTGCTATCGCGACTATTTCTGCTAGTGGCGTTTCATTCGAAATGCCTTTATTTTTGATTTTATATAATTATTAATAAATTTTAATCACTTACATACTTTCAATATGCGCCCAATGGCTTTATGTTCGTTACCGAACAGACCTTATTTACCGATGCCGTTAAGCTGTCTGCCAGTGGTTGATACGGTGGCGATGACGTCGCCGCAGTGACCGGTAGTCGGTTTCAAGGCAAATTAAGCCTCTCTCTCCGCAGTGGCTCTCTACTGCGGTTCTTTTTTACCCGATCAGCCTGGGTTTAGTTGCTGCCTATAGACGATGTATAAACCGTAAGCCAAACTCCGCCTGACAGTGAGGCCGGATACACTTAGTCGATTGACTGCGCTGGTTTTTGCATGGCCGTTCTTCCTAAATTAAATAGCAGCAGGATATTCAATATGAAACGTAAGCTAATCACCGCTCTGGTTGCTGCTGTCACTATTATGGTTTTCAGTACGTCGGTGCTTGCTGTTGACTTTGGCTTCGGGTTAATCAATGGCCAGCCCGGTTTCTATGGACGAATCGATACCGGCGGTATTCCGCAGCCGCCAGTCATTTATCCGCAACCGATAGCCATTGAGCAGGTGTTGATTGATCGCCCGCCTGTTTACTTGCGGGTACCAACCGGACATGCCAAAAACTGGAAGAAATATTGCCGACAATACCAGGCCTGCGGTGAACGAGTCTATTTTGTGCAGAACAACTGGTATAAATATGAGTATGTTCCCCGCTATCAGGAACAGCATCGTGACCATCAGAATGATGACCACGGTAAACAGGGCAATAACAAAAATAGTCAGCACAAAAACGGCAAAAAGCAGGGTCATGGAGGCGAGCGCTGAGACATCCGGCTAAATTACGGGGCCATGCATGTCCGTCGTTTCCCTGGTGGTTTGACGGACAAGGCCTAACTCAAGGGCATCAGGAAATTAAACCATGCTAAAAGACACCTCATCACCTTCTGGAGCCGGTACCGATGCTACCGGCTCCAGCATATCTTATGAGCCGTCAATTCTGGATGCCGCCATTGCCGGCGCCAGGAATAAGCTGCTTAGCCTGCAAAACGAAGCCGGTTATTGGGTCTTCGAGCTGGAAGCGGATTGTACCATTCCCGCCGAGTACATCCTGATGATGCATTACATGGATGAAATCGACGAGGCCTTGCAAGCCAAAATCGCCAATTTTTTGCGTTCCCAACAGAACGCGCATGGCAGTTATCCGCTTTATAAAGGTGGCGCAGGCGACATCAGTTGTACTGTCAAAGCCTATTACGCGATGAAAATGGCCGGTGATGCTATTGACGCAACGCACATGGCTAAAGCGCGCGAGTGGATACTGGCCCAGGGTGGTGCCGCCAGGGCTAATGTCTTTACGCGTATCACGCTGGCGATGTTCGAGCAGGTACCGTGGCGGGCTGTGCCTTTTATGCCGGTGGAAATCATGTTGCTGCCCAAGTGGTTTCCGTTTCATATCGATAAAGTAGCTTACTGGTCGCGTACTGTGATGGTGCCGTTGTTCATCCTTTGTACTTATAAAGTCAAAGCCCGCAACCCTGGTAAGGTAGGGGTCGCCGAACTGTTTGTAACGCCGCCGGAACAGGAAAAAAATTATTTTTCCCATGTCAAAACGCCGCTGGGAAAGCTTGTCCTGCTTGTTGAGCGTATGGGTCGGCTGATGGAACCGCTGATTCCCGATTCCGTCCGCCGCAAGGCTACCGCCAGGGCGAGCGACTGGTTTTTGGCAAGATTGAATGGTTACGATGGATTGGGCGGTATTTTTACGGCGATGGTTAACGCTTATGAAGCGATGGATTATCTGGGATTTCCTGCCGATAATGAGCAACGGCGTATTGCCAGGGAAGCTATCGACAGGTTACTGGTGATAAAGGATGATATAGCTTACTGCCAGCCGTGCGTCTCCCCGATATGGGATACGGGTCTTGCCAGTCTGGCATTACAGGAAGTCGATCAATACGACAGCCAGGCCCAAACCCGCCAGGCGCTTGCTGCCTCCCTGAGCTGGCTGGCTGCCAGACAGTTACAGGATGAGCCGGGTGACTGGCAAATCCAGCGCCCCGACTTGCCGGGCGGTGGTTGGGCTTTCCAGTTTGGTAACAGCTATTATCCCGATGTTGATGATACGGCGGTGGTTGCGCTGGCGTTGATGCAGGCCGACGACCCGGCATTTTCGGGCAATATCGAGCGGGCTGGCGTCTGGATTGCCGGCATGCAATCCCGTAACGGCGGCTATGGTGCTTTTGATGCCGATAATACGGCTTATTATCTGAACCACATTCCTTTTGCCGACCACGGCGCACTGCTCGACCCGCCAACTGCCGACGTCAGCGCCCGTTGCATTATGTTTCTGGGCAAATTGGTCAACCGTCATCCCGAGTACAAAACTGTCATCGACAACTGCATCGCTTATTTACGTAATGAGCAGGAAGAGGATGGCTGCTGGTTTGGGCGTTGGGGAACCAATTATATTTACGGTACCTGGTCGGTGCTGACCGGTTATGAAAGCGCTGGTGTGCCTAAAGACGATCCTGGTATCCGCAAGGCTGTTGTCTGGCTAAAATCCAGGCAACGGGTTGATGGCGGCTGGGGGGAAGGTAATTACAGCTATTACTACCTGAAAATTCGTGGTAAATACCATACCAGCACGGCATTTCAGACTGCGCTTGCTTTATTGGCACTCATGTCGGCAGGCGAGGTAAACAGCCCCGAAGTTAAAGCCGGCGTGAATTATCTACTGAAGAAACAGCAGGCTGATGGTTTCTGGAAAGATGACTGTTTTAACGCGCCCGGTTTTCCCAAGGTTTTTTATTTGAAATACCACGGTTACGATAAATTTTTCCCGCTTTGGGCGTTAGGGCGTTATCGCAATGACAGCACACAGGGAAGGCTTTGTTGATTACTGGAGAAGCCTGTCTCCACTATTTGATTCAATCAGTCGCAGGTCGGAATAAGCCCGTTTGAGCAAGAGCGAGAACGGGCGTTTCCGGTGGCGGAACTGCCGGAAACGTCGTTCAACATTATGCGTGGGCGGTCTAATTCCGGTCAGCGTCCGGCTCTCTTAAGTCCAACGAGTTAACGGTTTTAACAACCTGTTTTTATCTGCAATCGTATTAGCGGTCATAACTATCTTGACCGAATTCTCCGTCAAAATCGAACGAAGACTTGAATTTGACTTGTTTGCGTGCGCCTCATGATTTATGCTCTCGAAATTAAGTGTGGGCTAAGGCATGGCTAGTGACGAGCGAAATAGTGTGCTGTAGTTTCCCACTCGAATATGCCCCCGTCCAAATACCGAGGATAGAGTTCATCGTGTCCAATGCATTGACAATTAAAACAGCCGTTACCTGTGAGAACTGCAATCTTGACAAATTATGCATTCCAAAAGGATTGAACAGATCTGAAATCGGCGATCTCAAGTTGCTGGTTAATCGCAATAACATACGTCAAAAAGGTGAAGCGATTTACCACGCCGGAAGTTCATTCAGGGGAATTGTCGCGTTACGCTCGGGCAGTGCAAAATTGCTTAGTTTTGACCGGAGCGGTAATGAAGTGATCGTTGATTTTATTCTGCCGGGCGAACTTTTGGGCTTTGATGGTGTGGCGTTACAAGTTCATAACTGCACCGCAGTTGCGTTGGAAACCGTCAATTTTTGTCATTTACCAAGCCATCGCATTGAAACATTAGCGGTTAGCGCTTCCGGTTTCTATCAGGCATTATTGCAAAGGGCATGCAATCAATTCGATATTCAGGTACAAAAGCTGTTGTTAAGCCGACGTTCCGCAGAAGAGCGCGTAGCTTTCTTTATCCTGCATATTTCTGATCGTTTGAAAATACGCGGTTACTCGGAATTGGAATTCAGGCTGAGTATGTCGCGTGAGGAAATAGGCAACCATCTGGGCATTGCCCATGAAACGGTCAGCCGAATCATTCACAATTTCCAGGCGCTTAAGCTCATTGAAATCAAAGCCAAGCAATTGAGAATAGTGAACAAAAAAAAGCTGTTTAGCTTCTATCCAGATTGAATGCTAAACAGCCTGTAACGAGGAAGATAGAGTAACAACTGAAAAATTTGCTTTGTTGCGGCAAAGGCTGTTTTGAAGGTGTTTCTAATAAATCTTCAGCTTCAAGCCCTGTTTGCCGCATCCAGGCGGGTACATTCCTGATCAGAATGCCTTACTTGCTGTGATAGTAGGATGCATTAGCCGCATCTTCTGCAATAGCTTTTGCAGTCGACTCGTACTTGCCATGTTCACTGCCTTTCACTGTCACCATCACAGCAATAGCTGCCGCGATAACGCCTACAACGATAAACCAGAAATTGTCTTTTTCTTTTACTTCATTCATAGTGATTGCCCCACATCAGGTTAGGTTAAATAGTGTTTCCCGTCGACGTGGGTATATTTAAACAAAAGCGGCCATAAAAAAGTTGAGCTGGATCAATTTTTGTTTTATTTCCTGAAAATATTGATTGTTAATGCCTCATATAATACGCGAGCGCTTGATTACTATAGCTTTATGCAGTAATTCGATTAAAAACTAACACTGAGGTAGACGCCTATACGGATCAGTCATTGTTTTAAATAGCTATCGACTTTGTTCGTTTCCGCGTCTGCCTGTTGAGAAGGTTCTTTGCAAACCTGGCTACCCCATTCTTTTACTTTGCTGTCAAGCAAGCGAATAGCGGTGTATTGCAAACAAAACGTCCCGGCTAACAAGTCTGTTTCGTAATACACCAATTCTTCTTTAGATGACAAGTGATCGATTTTATAAGGATCGCCCAGGCGCTTCAGCAGATCGGCTTTGCTCATGCCTTCATAAAGTGCGGTTTGGATAGCCTTTCGGTTATCGATGGGTGTATTGATAATACTGCAAGCGGATAAGCCGAGTAACAGTGCACTGAGAATGACTTTCATGCTGAAAAACCTCGCAATTAGAAGGTGAAGCCGAAGTTAACTGCAAAACCATCAATGTTTCTGGTTTTATTTTGAGGCAGTTCAGCCGTTGTATAAGTCACGCCTATTTTCAGGTCTTGAGCATCCAACGCACGACGAATAAAGCTGCCTGTTTTCGAACGTTTGGGAGCCAGCCCAAAATTGAAGCCCACTTGCTGCATATTATCCATATACAGTGCTGAATATTGCGGGCTTACAGTAATACGGGTATCGGTAAAAAAGATCGTGCCTGACAGCTTGCGCCCGAAAAATTGGGGTCCTAGGTAATGTGAATAATAAAAACCGTTTCTGAAAATGCCGCTGTCAATATGATTTGTTTGCATTCCATAAACTGGCGTAAAAGTGCCGGGAGGAGTAAAAATAAAACTCTGAAGAGACTCGGTTTCCGATGCAGTACCGTAATAAGACAACATGTTTTTAATGCCTAAAACACCACCGGCTAAGCGCATGTCATATTCACTTAGCAGTCCGCCTGAATAAATCAAAGCAGAGGTTTTGTCGTTGTTGTTAATAGCATCGACCCCGCCGAATCGGCCTAACAATGTTAAGGCCCAGACATTCTTCATATTCAGCAGGCGCGATAATGGTATCTTGAAACCCAGGCCTAAGGACGCACTCCAATAAGGACTGGTACTGCTTGAATTGTCAAAGTTAGTCGTGTTTTTGTTTTGGATATATGAAAACGGCAAGTTCACTGATAAGCCATAGCCGTTTTTAAATCTTATCCGGTAATCAATCGGTAAAGTAACTGCATCGGTATGACCGACACCGCTATAACTAGCGCCTAGCCCAGTCGCATTGACAGCCGCCAGGGAAATAGATTTAGCGGCACTTAGAGCGGCTTCAGCCTGAGCCTGCCCCTCAACCGATGTAGTTATAAATCGATAATCATCCTTCGAATTGCTACGGTAATTCATAGGAATGAAAGCATATTGATCCTGGTTGCCTGGTCTGTAAACGGCGTCCAGAAATGCTGGTTTGGGTACGGTAAACGGTTTATAGGCAGAAGATTTGAGAGCGCTATCACGGCGGGTTTGTTTCTCAGGAGATGTTGGCGAATCGGCTGCGTGCGGTTGTTCTTCTTCAGAAAAGGAATCAAGATCGATTGCCGGATCAGACATCTCGAAATCCTGTTGAAACATCAGTGATGTTGCGCTATTGGGCGAGCCTACAATGCCGTTTTGAATATCACAACTGCTGTTGTTGATTCCAGAACCTGAGGTTGTGCTGCCGCTATAGATCAGATTTGAATAATCGCAATGAAATGACGTCGGCCCTGCCTGGGCAGTTGCCGCCACTATACATAATCCCATCGAACCTAATAAGACTGACTTTATAATTTTTCTTGATTTGCTGATCATTTTGTTTCCCTTAGCTTGTGGAGTATCAGGCGAAAAATATAGTTTAGAAAACATTAATTTACAATATGCTCCTCAGCTTAAAAGCGAGCGGGACAGAAACTGTGTTATTGGGGATGTAATGCTTAACAGATAGGTAAGGCGTGTAAGATTAGATGAGACGCTGTGTGGCGCCCTCGGATAGCCTGGGCCGAGTTTAACCACCAGGAAAAATTTCACAGCTAAAATCGGATAACACTATGTACGCTGCCGCGAGGAAACGCTGCTGCGTTTGTCCGCCGCAACAATCGACACTAAAACTGGCATACCACGGTAAGACCGCACATCATGAGCCTGAACGATGGGTTTCGCATCCCTGCGCAACCGCGATCTGAAAATTACTTGATTGTTACGGTCTTTGATTTGACATTATTGGCGTAGCTACTGTCTTTTTCGACAGATTCCGCAGTGCCTGAAACGGCTATGCCGCTTGCTACCAGCGGAGCTGTTACTTTCACTTGTACCTGTTGACTGGCACCGATACCAACGGCACCCAGCCGACAGACCGTTACAATGCCTTTCAAACAACTACCTTGTGAAGGAGTGGCAGAATTTATGGTTAACGCAGCCGGCAAATTAATAATGACATTGGTTTGGCTGGCGATTGCTGTTCCCAGGTTAGTCACTGTAAACGTATAGGTATATTGTTGGCCTTTTAAAACACTGGCGGGTGCTGTTATGGTCAGACCGACATTGGCGGCTTTAAGCTTATTCAACAGGGTGTCGCGCAAAAATACATCGGTATAGGCAGTATCGGTATCATCCGTTGTCAAGTCTTTGGCCGCACTTTCAAAACTGATAAAACGCCCGTCAGCAGAAAGCGTCGGTCTTGACTGCAAAAAAGTTTTATCACCGCTACTTTGCAGGTTTGCCGGGGTGACATTGACGCGGGCGGTTTTGCCTGTTTTGCGGTCATGAACAAAGGTATCCCAGGCTGAATTGGTGTCGTTCAATACCAGATTAGATGCCTGGGACATGAAAGCGACAAAACGTCCGTCAGCAGAAATAGTCGGGAGCACTGAGCTGGCTGTCGCATTTTTGGTGATTTTTGTTGTTATCTTGCCGACCCGGTCATAAACAAAAATATCCGAATTAACATCGTCAGTATCACCGGCAATAAGTCTGCTGGAACCTGAGGCAAATGCGATAAAACGCCCGTCACCGGAAATGGATGGCGTTGTGCTGCCGCCGTCGAAGCCCGTAGTGCGCACCGGTTGGCTAATCCGCGTGGTTATGTTGGTTTTTACATCACGCAGAAACACATCTTCAGTGTTGGTGTCACCTGCAACCAGGTTACTGGAAGATGAACTGAAAACGACATAACGTCCATCATCGGAAATATCGACTATCGCATTGCTATTGACTCCCCATTCAGCTTCGACACCAGTCGAGGATACGCTAACGCGTGTTGTCTTGCCGGTTTTACGGTTACGCACGAAAGCATCTACTTTGCCGTTTAAATCTTTGGCTACCAAATTGCTTGCTTCCGAAGAAAAAGCGACATATTGGCCATCACCGGAAATGGCGGAAAAATAGCTGGGTGCATCGGCCTGTTTACCATCAAATGCTTTGCTGATGAGTTCGGTTTTGCCAGTCAAAACATCGTTAACAAAAATATCCGCAATAGAGCCGTTGCCATCGCCAGTAATCAGGTTGCTAGCAGCAGAGCGGAACGCAACATAACGGCCATTGGCAGAAATTTGTGGGGTAAGAGAGATGCTATTGCCTGATGCCGTCAAGTTTTTACTGGTTTTTGTAAACCGGTCGTACAGAAAAACATGTGAGATAAAACTGACAGTGGCTGTTAACGATGTATAGCGGCCATCGCCCGAAAGCGATGACCAGGTGGTGCTGGCATAAGCGGATTGATCACCGGCCTTGCTACCGATAGAAGTGGTTTCGCCGACGGCTCCGGCAGAAGAAGAATATATAAAACCTGATGCTAGCGTCATTAAAAAGAAGTTGTTTAGCGCGGATTTTTTTAGTGGTTTAGGCGGAGATAGGTTCATAAGTTTTCCATAGAATTGCCAAGTGATAATGTACGGACTTAATCCTGAAACGCAAGTTTAGTCAAAATGCCCTTTTTTGCAAAGGTTGTTCAGAAGGCACTTCAGGAGCGAGTGAGCAGTCGCACAAACGTCGGCTATACTTCTTTTGTATCGTCAATGAACTTCAATAGGGTTATTGCAATCTACCAATCAGCTATTTAACGGTAATACTTTTTGTCAAGTTAACCGGTCAATAGCCTGACGAGTAAGTCAGTATAAAGATTCAGAGTGCCGCCAAAAAATCATCGTTTTTTCCAGCCAGTTTTTTAACCGTCCGGTTTTTTACCCTGACCGAATAGCAGTTAGCCCTAGTCTTTTTTTTCCATGTCCGTGGCCTGTGAACCCTTTCAAAAGGGATTCAATCCGCCTGTTTTTGGAAAAATCGTCATAACATCCAAAATTTAATTTTTTAAAGAGGTAACTCCTTTATGTCACAACCCGTTACCCATTGTGAAATACAGTCGCCGACTGCTTTCGCAGCCCCTCAAACAAACCGTCAAGAGCTGATCCAGGCCATATCAAAATATGCGCAAGCGGATTACCTGAAAGCTACCTGGCAAATATCAAACACTTTTATCCCTTATATTGGCTTGTGGGCGGTGATGATTTATCTGGTATTGCAGAATTATTCGTACTGGATAACGTTGCTATTAACGATTCCGGCCGCAGGCTTGCTGGTGCGCACTTTTATCTTTTTTCATGACTGCTGTCACGGCGCTTTTTTCCCTTCGCGCATCGCTAACAGGATATTCGGCTATATTGCCGGAACGATGACGTTTACACCATTTGAAGACTGGAAATATACCCATGTTACCCATCACTCTGCTTCGGGCGATCTGGATCGACGCGGTACCGGCGACATTTGGACGATGACTGTCGATGAATATCTGGCTGCATCCAGGTTAAAACGTCTGGCCTATCGGTTGTTTCGCAATCCGTTGGTATTGTTCAGTATTATTCCGCCGGTTCTGTTTCTGATTGTCCAGCGCTTTCCGAGTCCCGGTGTCGGTAAACGCGAGCGCCGCAGTGTTCTGATTACCAATGCGGCTATCGTCGCTATCATTGGCTTGATGAGCCTGACTTTGGGCTTACAGAATTATTTGCTGATTCAATTGCCGATTATTTTGCTGGCGGCGACCATAGGTATGTGGATGTTCTACGTCCAGCATCAGTACGAGGATGTTTATTGGGCGCGTCATTCAAGCTGGGATTTGACCAAGTCAGGGCTGGAAGGCAGTTCGTATTATAAATTGCCAAAAGTGCTGCAATGGGTTGTGGGTAATATTGGCCTGCACCATATTCATCATGTCAGGGCCAATATCCCCAACTACAACTTGCAACGTTGCTTCAATGAAGTTCCTGCATTACAGGCGGTTGCACCATTGACTATCCGCAAGAGCCTTAAATCGCTTTGGCTCAACTTATGGGACGAGCAAAAGCAAAAACTGGTGAGTTTCCGCTCGGTTAGGATGCTGCCGCGCGGCAAGAAATGATGCGGCTATCATTGCCTGAGATATGGTTTTTTTAGCAGATCAAAAGCCCCCGGTTAGTAACCGGGGGCTGAAATCTTTGCGTGGTTAAATATCCGAACGATGCACCCAGTCTGCTCCCAAAGTTCCTTGCAGACTGTCAAGATAAGAGGGATGCGCGACTTTGGCAAACATCTGCTCCGTGGATTCAAGTTTATTGGCCAACTCCTGATGAAAAGGATCGGCTGGTTCAGTTTCGCTAATGCGCAGCAGGATATAATCGCGATGTTGTTGCCAAAGTTTGCAGTCCCGTTGCTGCTTGATCTTAAGACGCTCCTGGTACCAGTCGCTTTGCAGCAGGTATTCGCGGCTGAACATAGCCCGAATAGCAGGATCATTGACGGTTTTACCTTCATAATCACCGTTGGCCATAATATGAATAAGCGCTTTTAACGGTGGGCAGGCGTCATTGATGGAGGCGTCCTGAAAATAGATTTGAGCAACCCGTTGCTGGGCTTCATAAACATTGTCGATACCGTCAACAAAACTGTCCAGATCCTGAGTTTCGGGTTTCAACATCGCTTCATCAAAAACCGCCGTCGGATAATCGAATACCTTGCCGAAATAAGTATGTACAAACCGTTCGGTGATGCGGTAACCCAGTCGGCTGGCATAAACTGTCCGGCCCTGATATTCAAAATCATCCAGCTTTTCCAGTTGTCCATGTTCGATAAGGTAGCGTGGATCGCGTTGCTCTACCGGCAGGCGTGACCAGATTTCAGGAATCAGCAGGCTAATATCATGATCGATGCGGCGTTGTGAGCCGATATATCCGGCGGCTGTGGAATAGCCCTCATAACCGCACAAGATGTATGAAACCAGGGCGTTATTCAGGTCGGCGGTAGTGCATAAGGCATTAAAGGGACCTTTGGTCAGAGCGCCTTCCGAACCGGCGCCGGTGGTCGATGGCGATTTGCCGGTCAAACTGCAAATAAAATCCATAAACAGTTCCGGCAGTTCCTGATAATGGATAGGGTTATAAATTGCCAATGGCCTGATGCCGGCGGCATGGTCACGAGGATTGTTACGGCGTCCGGGCAGTACCGCGTTAACCGGAAAATGCACCGTTTGATCCATCCTGAGACCGCGTGCCAGGCGCGTCGATATTTCGGAAAGATAGCGCGTTACCGGGTCGACAAGATCCGGGCGAAGCTGAAGGTAACGCACATTCTGGCTGGGTTTTCCGTCTACCAGGCGAGGGTGAGCTGAAGATACAAAATAATCTCCTTCCTTGTCCTGCGCCGCCTGACTGATAAGGTTGCGCATCGGTTCGCTGAATTGGTCAAAGTGAATGATGTCTTCGATAAGTTCGCGTGCATCCCTGGGGGTAAGCGGCTCGAAATTGGAAATAAAATTGTCTTTTCCCGATAAATCGAGTTCAGTCTGTAAATCGGTGCCCCGGTGAATGGCGTCATCAGGGCGTTGGAAAAAGCTTTGCTCGCAGTTTTCGACCAGTTTGACGCTGGGGTTTTTATAATCGGGATTAAGGCCGGTAAGGTGACTTACCGGTACAACGGTGGAAGCGGTTATATCATCTTCCAGCTGAACTTTAACCGATGCCATATAATCCTGTCTTAACTTGAAAACCCGCCAGGCGCCATTACTGTCAAAACCTACCCTTAAATAGCTGGCTATCAGCTTGCGGCCATGAAATTTCAATTCATTACCCGGATAGCCGTTTACCACGTCAACAGAAAAATGTTCGCGCCAGTTTTGTCCCCATTCCGCTTTGTAAAATCGTTTTATCATTAGCACCAGCGCCCAGATATGCTGGGGAACGTCCATCAGCCACTGGTTATATTCATCAGAATATTCGTTGATGGAAGGCGTTAGCAATTTGATAACCGAGCCTAGTGTGCGCTGGTTGCTCAACAGCTTTCGTTGGTCGCTGCCTTTGCGTGCGGGATCGCGAAACCGGTTGGAATAATCATATTCAAAAATTTCCGCAACGATATCCATGTCCTTATCAAAGCTTTCGACAAAAACAGCACCGTAAAGAATGGCACCGGCAATTGATTTGGATATTTCCGATTTGCCGCCACCCGATACCGTACTGGGCTTATGGCAGAAGGTGCCTTCAGGATAAGTGCCGATCAGTCGCCAACTGGGTGCGCTCGGGTGGCGCTCCATATGAACCCTGAAGCCGTTGGGGTAAACATAGGTGTGATTGACAAGCAGTTTTAGCGCGTGACTGAGACCATTGTGTACCCAGCTTAGCTGTTGTTGCTGGATGTTGAATTGGGTCGTTTCCGGGATAAAAACGATGTTGGGATGTTTTTTATCGATGGCATAGCCTTCGTTTTTGCAGTCTATGGTATCGGCTAACAGCCGGCAAAGCTTGTCGAAAAAATGACCTTTATCGATATAAGCGGCGGAAGGCAAATAAATTTCTCCCAGATTTGCACATGCAAATGCCAGCGCTCCACCCGAATGTTCTTCTTCACAGCCGCCGAACAGGTTTGCGGAATAGCTGATCTGGGACTTGATCTCTTTTTTGCTGTAACCAAAATAGTTATCCGCAATCAGCGTGACAATCACGCCCTGCATATTACGGCACACCAGTTTAAAGGGTTTGCCGTCATTATAAAGTTCGTCTTCGTTTTGCCAGCACATGCCGTCTTTGCGCTGACGTTCGGTTGCATCGTCATAGTTGGGCAAACCGAGCGCCTGTTTACGGCACTGCACCAAGTGCGGAGCAAGAATGATGCAGCCGGTATGTCCGGTCCAATGGTCGATATCCAGCGCGGCATCGTTCTTGGGGAGATAGGGGTCGCCGGCATTACCAAATATGGATTCTATAAAATCCAGGTTGGCGACCAGGCCACCGGGCGCAAAAACCCGGGTTTCCATGGTTTTTTCGGGCATCCAGCCGGAAATTTCCGGCGCTACAATCGGCCTGACCAATAAAGACAGCCAGAGTTTTGCTGTGTTTTCCTGTCTGCTGCTAAAAGGCAGGCACAACAGGTCGTCGGGCGGTGACAGGGCTAAACGCAATAATTCAGCATAGGCGGGTACAGGGACTTCGTTTTTGTCCGCCGGAACCGGGAGTCCGCCGGCGGCAATATGGAAAACTCCCTTTGTCGTGCGCCGGTCATTTTTCGGGTTGTGCAAGACGCCCTGACGTACCCGGTAAGAATCAACATAGGCCGAATGAAACTCATTGTGCTGGAAAGGTAATGACAATTCCCTGGCCAAGCCTTTATGTTCAAGCACAAAAGTTTCGCCCGGCAAACGAATGGTTACGTCAAGGCCATTTTCATGCAGATAGGCATTAAGAAAATCCTGGATTCGCTGGTCAGCCGGGCAACGGTATTTGGCCAGGAGACGGCGGTGCTGTGAATAGTTTTTTAACAAGCTATCGGCAACATTGAGGTAGTGCTGGTCACCGTCAACTTCACAAATAGGTTGGCCAAGCGCGGCTAATTGCAGGTTAATGCGCTGGAGCTCCTGGAGTTTTTTTTGTCCGCTGGCACTAAGCTCGGTCGGCATGGCAGATGAGTTCATTATGATTGGCTCCAGCGGGTGTTGTTATCGATTGTCGTTATTCAGATACTTGTCAAGACCACGTGTTTGGTTCAGACCAGCATGCTCTTTTTTACCTCGTCCTGGGATAATAAACCGATCTTAACAGGTTTTACCTTCCAAATATCATGACAATATTCCTTTATTGTCCGGTCTGACGAAAACTTGCTGCTACGCGCGACATTCAGTATCGACATACGCGTCCAGTGTTCTTTATCCAGGTAAGCCTGGTTAACCTGGTTTTGACAATCCATAAAGGCCTGGAAATCGGCCAGTAACATATAGGGATCGCTATACAGTAATGAGTTAATCAGGGGTTTGAACAATTCCCGGTTTCCGCGCGAAAAACAGCCGTCAGCAATCAGGTCGATAACCACTTTCAATTCGGGATTGGAATGATAAATGTCCATCGGGTTGTAACCCTGCGCTTTCAGTTGCTGTACTTCGGCTGCAGTCAGGCCGAACAGGAAAAAATTTTCAGCGCCGACTTCTTCGCGTATTTCAATATTAGCACCGTCCAGTGTGCCGATAGTCAGCGCTCCATTCATACAGAACTTCATGTTGCCGGTGCCTGACGCTTCTTTGCCTGCCGTTGAAATTTGCTCGGAAAGCTCCGCTGCCGGGTATAACTTCTGACCGGTGCTGACATTGAAGTTGGGCAGAAAAACCACTTTTAGACGACCTTTGATGGCAGGATCTGAGTTAATCACTTCACCCACAGACGTTATAAGCTTAATCATCAGTTTGGCCATGTAATAGCCCGGTGCAGCCTTGCCGCCAAAAATGAAGGTACGGGGTACTATGTCCTGATTAGGATTGAATTTGATGCGGTGGTACAAAGCGATGATGTGCAATACGCTCAGATGCTGGCGTTTGTATTCGTGGATACGTTTCACCTGGACTTCAAATAACGACGCCGGGTCGATAATATCACCGGTATTGCGGCGCAGGTAGGCGGCAAAATCCTCTTTGATGGCTCGTTTGATAAACCGCCATTCGGAGCGAAACGACGAATCTTTTGCGTAAGGTTCCAGTTGCTTCAGTTCGCCCAGATCTTTTATCCAGCCGTCGCCTATTTGTTTTGAAATTAGTCTGGTAAGGCGTGGATTACTCAAGGCCAGCCAGCGCCTGGGCGTGATACCGTTGGTTTTGTTGGTGAATTTCTCAGGCCATAGCGCATGAAAATCGGTAAGCACATCTTTCTTGAGCAATTCAGTGTGCAGTTTTGCCACGCCATTGATGGCATGACTGCCAATGCAGGCCAAATGTGCCATACGAACATATCGTTCGCCCGATTCATTTATTATCGATAGCCGAATCAGGCGCTCGGTATCGCCCAGAAAGCGGATTCTCACTTCGTCAAGGAAACGGGCATTAATTTCAAGGATTATTTCCAGATGCCTCGGCAATATCCGTGCAAAAAGGTTGTACGACCATTGTTCAAGCGCTTCCGGCAGCAAGGTATGGTTAGTATAAGCAAAAGTCTTTTGAGTAACCGACCAGGCGGTACTCCAGCTCATACGCTGTTCGTCAACCAATAAGCGCATCAACTCCGGGATGGCAATGGCAGGGTGCGTGTCATTGAGCTGGACGGTAAATTTTTCATGGAAGTGCTGGAGGGGAATGTTTTGTACAGCCATGATGCGCAGCATATCCTGTAAGGAGCAGGATACAAAAAAATACTGCTGTTCCAGGCGCAATTCCTTGCCCTGGATTTGTTCATCGTTAGGGTAAAGTATTTTGGTGATATTCTCGGAAATCAGTTTTTTTTGAACGGCCCCGTAATAATTGCCGCGGTTAAAGTGCTCAAGATCGAACGATTCCGGTGCTTCAGCTTGCCATAAACGCAGGGTATTGGCGGTATTGTTGCGGTAACCGAGGATAGGGGTGTCGTAGGGAGTGCCTAATATCGTCCATCCGGGAATCCAGCGTACGCAGATATTGTCGTCGGCATCCGTATAACGTTCGGTGTGTCCTCCCAGTTTGACTTCGACAGCCCATTCGGGTCTTTGAATTTCCCAGGGGTTGCCGTAACGCAACCACTTGTCAGTCATCTCTTCCTGCCAGCCGTTGATAATTTCCTGGGTAAAGATACCGAATTCATAGCGGATGCCGTATCCCAAAGAGGGGATTTCCAGCGATGCCATGGAATCCAGAAAGCAGGCCGCCAACCTTCCCAAACCGCCGTTACCTAATCCCGGTTCGACTTCTTGTCCCAGCAGTTCCTCATATATTAGCCCGAGCTCGGAAATGGCTTTGCGTACCTGATCCGTAATGCCAAGATTAAGTAAGTTATTGCCCAGGTGCGGTCCAAGCAGGAACTCAGCGGAAAAGTAAGCAACAGTCCGGTCTTTTTGGCGGGTATAGATTTCCGCAGTACTGATCCAGCGCTGTAGTAATCGATCCCTGATCGTATAAGCCAAGGCCATGTAGTAATCATGTTTGGTTGCCAGTGCAGGAAACTTTCCCTGCACATAAAACAGATTATCAAGAAAGGCGTGTTTTAATGCTTCTTTGGATAGTCCGGTATGACCATCTTCATCAATTACGGTTATTTTCGATTTATTGGTGCTTGCTTTCATAAGTGAATATGTTGCTTTAATTGACTAACCCTATCAGCAAGCAATTTATGCACCCAATCGTTTCAGTAGACAAGTTGATTAACGGGTATTACGCGGTTAAATCAGGAATCAATTTGTTACGAAGCAAAATAACATATACAAGTTATTGATAATTCCTACTGGGTGCGTAACGTCAGTGGTTAAACCTGTACGGAAGCCTGCTAATTTTCAAACGCAGGTCAAAGGCAATAAAAGGGAGCAGGATAGATGATGTGGCACTATTACGACGCAAAATATGTTTAATTTGGTGCAACTTGCCCTTATAGATATGAGAACAGATGACCGTTTTATTATTGAACATCCTGTGAATCCGGTTGTTATACCGTATTTCTATACTCGCACTCACGCCAATTTCACTGGCTTACAAGCAATCTTTTAATTCAAGTTTCAGTGCATTTAAAGACAAACTGATGTCTTTAATAAACAATAACAATGAAATAAGCAACGAAACCAGGCTCATTATGAAAAGCGTGCCGATTGCATAATGAAAGTTTAAGTTAAGCGTGTAGTTTAGAAATAAATATATTATTAACAGGCTGACAAAAAACACGCTTGCCAGTGCAAAGCTGATGGTAATAAGCAGTAGTTTTGATCTTTGATACAGTATTTTGATTTGTATGCGAATTTTATCGGCATCTTCCTGATTGACTACAGATTTTAATTCTTTTGCCAATGCCCTTGACCGACCCGTTGTCATGGCGAACCTGTTAGTCATTGACAGTACCAATAAGCCCACCCCGGAGATTAAAACAACAGGAGAAATAGCGGTTTGCAATGTTCTGATTAGCAGTTCTAAATCGCCGGGCACCATAATTTCAATAATTCCAGTTGTCGTTTAAAATCGGATAGGGTTTATGTAAAGTCCCATCCCGTAAATTTTTACCTTCATGCATCTGCATGGCTAGCTTATGTCGGAACAGTTGCCGGGCTTTGCTGGAAAAAGGCGATTTTAAAAACCATTGATGACGTATCGACGTATAATTCTATCCTAAAAATAACCGGCAGCATTACAGCCTGATATCTTTAACCACCCTTACTATGTCATTTTCATCGGCAATTTTTTCGATACTAAAGCCCAGCTTTTTGAGCAGCGATAACATCGCGGTATTGGTTACCAGCACTTCCGCCTCAAAGAATGACAGGCCTTTGCTTTTGGCGGTCTGCATCAGGGTTTTCATGATTCTTGAGCCTATCCCCATACATTGGCAGTCATCGGCCACCACCAGCGCGAATTCTACCGAACGCCCATCGGGATTTTTTATATAACGACCGACCCCCAGTTCGCTGGGCATATTGGCATCCTCGGTTACCGCAACAAAGGCCATTTCCCGGTCATAATCAATTTGCGTAAAACGCACGATCATTTCCGGCGTTAATTCATACAAGGCTTGCATAAAACGGAAGTATTTGGTCTTTTCAGATAAGCGGCTAATGAAATTCTTTTCCATAAAAGCATCTTCAGGACGAATAGGCCTAATGGTAATGTTGGCACCGTTGGTTAACTGATAATGCTCGGTTAATTCATGCGGATAGGGGTGAATCGCCATGTGCTGGTAGCGGGTCAAATGGTGTGATACATGTGCCTTGATGCGCGCGTCAACGGCAATCGCGCCATGCTCGTCAACGATCAGCGGGTTAATATCCAGCTCCAGGATTTCCGGTAATTCGCTGACCAGCGTTGATACATTTAGCAGTACATCGACCAGCGCTTTGGTGCTGGCGGGCGGCAGATGTCGGAACGTTTGCAGATATTTGGCTGCCTTGGTTTTGGCAAGCATTTGCTCAACCATGTAAGCGTTCAACGGTGGCAGGGCGACGGCATTATCTTTCAATATCTCTACCATCGTGCCGCCTAAACCGGCGCTGATTGCCGGACCAAACACCGGGTCTCTTACCACGCCGATCATGATTTCCCTCCCGCTGGCCGAGCGGAACATCGGCTCAACCGTCATACCAACTTCTGTTATTTCCGGGTACTTTTGCTTGATGGCTGTTTCCATTTCGATAAAGTGCCGGGAAATATCCTGTACGCTAGTGATGTTCAGACGCACGCCGCCAATATCGGATTTATGGCTGAATTCAGCCATATTGACTTTTAGAACGACCGGGAAGCCCATTGTTTCAGCAGCGATCATGGCATCTTTGGCGCTGGCGACCTTGATGGTCTGGTTTATCGGAATATGGAATGCGGAAAGAATGGACTTGGATTCCTGAGCCGTTAAAACCTGTCGGCCTTCTGCAAGCACCCGTTCTATGATGAGTCGTGCACCTTCAACATCAGGCGCTGCAAGCTCATTAGTAGGAGAAGGGATTTGTTTTAGCAGGATCTGGTTTTGGGTATATTTAGCCAGGAATGAGAACGCGTCGACAGCAACTTCCGGCGTACTGAAATGGGCAACCTTGCTGTTGGCAAACAGGTTTCGGCCTTCCTGCACACGTGCGCCGCCTGTCCATGAAGCCAGTACCGGCTTTTTGCTGGATTTTGCACCGTCAATAATACACTGGGCAACCAACGCCGGATTGGTCATCGCCTGAGGTGTCAGGATAACCAGCACACCGTCAATATTGTCATCTTTGAGGCAGATTTCCAGGGCCTTCTGGTAACGTTCAGAAGTTGCGTCGCCCAGAATATCGACCGGATTGGCATGTGACCAGTGTACGGGTAATACATTGTTCAAGGCAGCGATACTGGCCGGACTCAGTTCAGCCATTTTTACGCCGACATCTTCGGCACGGTCGGTACTCATCACACCGGGGCCGCCGGCATTGGTAATAATCGCCAGACGGTCATCTTTAACCACATAATTGTTTGCCAAAACCCGTGCCGCAGAAAACAGTTCGTTAATGCTGTAAACCCTGACCACGCCGGCCCGTGCAATGGCTGCATCAAAAACACTGTCGCCGCCGACCATTGCCCCGGTATGGGACATGGCCGCTTTGCAGCCGGCTTCATGGCGGCCGGATTTAATCAGGATAACAGGCTTTAACCGGGCAGCCGCCTTGAGGCCGCTCAAAAAGCGCCGGGCGTCATGTATGCCTTCCACATACATTAAAATACCGGTGGTTTTGCTGTCGGTTGCCAGGTAATCCAGGACTTCACCGAAATCTATATCAGCCGCACCGCCCATCGAGACGACGGTGGAGAAACCGATGTCCTGCGACTTGGCCCAGTCCAGGATGGCTGTGCAGATAGCACCGGACTGCGATAATAAAGCGAGATTGCCGTCTTTTACGATGCCGTCGGCAAAAGTGGCATTCAGGTTTGCGCTGGGGCGGATAACGCCCAGGCAATTGGGACCGATAATACGTATGCTGTAGCGGTGGGCAATATCCAGCACTTCCTGTTGCAGACGCTTGCCTTCATCGCCCAGTTCGCCGAAGCCGGCGGTGATGATAATGATCGAGCTGACACCTTTTTCACCGCATTGACGGACAATGCCCGGTACGCTGGGGGCAGGTGTGGCAATTACTACCAGTTCGAGATCTTCAGGAACTGTTATTAAATCGGGATACGCTTTTAAACCCAATAAGGTTTCGCGCTTATTGTTGATTGGGTACAGGCTGCCTTTAAACCCTGCCTCCTGCATGTTGAGTAACAGCCGATAACCGACACTGTCTTCACGTTCGGACGCACCGACAATAGCAACCGATTTAGGGGTGAAAAAACGACTTAAGTAATGAGGTCCCATTGTTGCTCCGTAAGAAGAGGATTAATGGATAAAGGTTAGCATTATTGCGGTTTTTAGCGGATTAAATTTGCATTACAGCGAACTTGTGATGCCGGAAAATGAAGCCCATTGCTGTGATAGATGGGCTTCGTCCTAAAATCCTGGTGAGGCTTTAACGTTACAACGATTTATAAAGCACTAACGCTTTGCTCAATTCGTCAGCCGATTGTTTTGACTCACCCTGGTTAGATAATATTTGTCCCTTAATAACGTCCGCGTTGGCTTCTTTTACAATAGCTTCATTGCCGGTGATTTTTTCTGATGATAAACGTGCTGCTTTTAAATGTAAACGGGCAGCGGAAAAGTCGCTTTGATTGACTTTTTCCAGGGCTTTTTCAATATGGGCAATAGTTTCAGAAGTGTTTGTTACTGAACTAACCGCTTCTTCAGCGAAAACACCTGTGCTGAAAGCACCCAGAGAAGTCGCCATAAAGAAAGTTAACGCAGTTGTTTTGATGATAGTCATAAATGTTGAAGAGCCTTTCGTGTGATAATCGGATAGTGGGTTTGGGCATAAATCCTTGAAAAGCAACTGACGTCCAAGCCCTATCATATAGGATTAATGCAAGCCCCATCGAATTATCGCCGGATCAGCTTAATGTATTTAAGAAGTGATTCAACACAAGCTCATGGAAGTTATGCCTGATCGTGAAATGAAGTTTACTTTTTGCGGATTAAACCAAGCTGCGGTGCTTATCATGTTTTTGACTTCGCAAAATACACAACGTGCTGCTTTAATCGTCGCTTCAAGCACGACACGCTTGCGAAAAGTCTTCTCATGTCCGCATTGTCATCGGACCCCGCCAAGATGTTTCTCTGGACAATAAAAAACCCGCTAAGCCTTATGACTTGCGGGTTTATGTATGTCTTCGCACGGCTCTGAACCTATATTTGGTACGAGAAATGGACTTTAATCAACTTTCAATTAATTGATTTGTAAATTAATAAAAATAAATGCACTTGGTGTTACTGTAAAAGTTACTGCATAAATGATTTATGACTCGTTTTATCAGGCCAAAATAGCGGTATATCCTCAATGCCTGATTTTTTTTCTAGTCATAAAAACCAGCCGCAACACTTGCCAGAATTTCAGGCATAAAAAAGCCAGTGTTACCCGGCCTTGATTATTTCATTATCACGTTACCCGGTAGCTTAGTTGCTGTCCAACTTTCAATTTGCAGTCGGAGACCTAACAAATCCTTGTTCTTTATAGTCTTGGATACATTGATGCTCCTGCATGGCGGCGGCGGTTGCGTTCAAGTCGTTATTTTTGTAAGGGCCACATGTTGCTGATTGTCCAGTCAAAGAGTTTTTCATGTAAACGACAGGTGTGTGGGTACAGCCAACCAAAGAAACCAGAAATAAAAATATTAAGAGTCGCATAGTTATTACCTATTGAAAATGGAATTGATATGTAAATGATAGGCACAAATTGAAAAAAGCGATATTACTCTCTACATGACTGCTTAAACTAAAAAACTTAAAATTTGCACGTTGCTGGGTTTTACACGCCTTACTCATCCATCAATCGAAGTTGATTATTTAGCTCTTCTATTCTTGCGCATCTGTCCGGTGTAGGGCAGGGATTGCAGTTTGGGCAACCCCATTCACGAGATTCAGCCATCAGAAACTTAATCCGCGCCCGTCTTTCATCGCTAGTCAGTTTTGAATAATCGGCCTTGGGATTGCGGGCTTCCAGCTTAACCAGCCTTGATTTTATGCTCATTTTCTTTGCTCCAGTGCTTCGATTCTCTTTTCCAGGTCATTACCTTCAATTACTTTTGCAACGGCCTGAAGGCACCAAGTCAGTTTAGTAGCGTCCTGCACATCGACAATACCGCTTCTTGCTTCGCGGTACACTTTCGCCATCTCGCGCTTAACATCGCTCATGGTATCAAGTTTGCAGCGGTATCTAATGCCTTGTTGCCGGGGTAGGGTCTCAACTTCGCCGGTTATACCGTCTACCTCTACAGGGTCTCTATTGCTCATTTTTCAGCTCCTGTAAAATACATCAATCACAGATTTATCAAAATCTACGTTGTCCGGTATATGCGCCCGCACTGCATTTTCCCGATCTATTTTCATCGTCTCAAGCATGGCTTGCGGTTTCAGTGTCGGGCATACCCTATCAAGCAGTAGTTTTGCCGCCTGCATATCGCCGCCTTTTGCCAGCTCCACTAGCTTGCTGACAATATCCGGCATATCGTCAACAATGGCTTTTCTAAGTTGTGTGGCAAGGGTTTTATCCTTCGGCCTGCCTTTAAGGTTGCCGGATTGTCCGGGCTTAAATTTAGGTGTGGGCATCTTGTTTACTCTCTGCTTTTATCAGCCCGCTTAATGTGTTTAACATATTAAACAAACGATTCAATTATCATGCGCTTAACTTGTCGGGTGAGCGGTGCAAAGCTGTCGAACCTCACGCCATCGGCTTTAATAGCCTGCTCAATCCATGCCCTGATTGCCGCGTTACCTTCCAGGCCATGTTTACGCTGTAACGCTTTCACCAAGTAACCTTCAAGCATCACTGTGGTACGCTTGGGTTGTCCTTGGTGGCTAAAAGTTACGGCAAAGTGTATTTGTTTAAAATCATAAGCAGGGCTGTCTAGGTCATCATCCTGAACGGCAACATCCTGTTTAACATCTTGCACAAGGCTATCCGGTGAGCTTTGTTTAATATTTTGAACAATGGCATCGTCCAGGGATTCAACAGGTTCATTCTGTACATTATCGACTTGTTTAATATCTTGAACGGGGTTTAAGCGCTTATAGTGCCAGCGATAAATTGCCAGCTTGACATCGTCAGGTAATTTTTTGGCTTTGCTGGTAATGCCTAAACCTGCCTTAGCTTCCCCTACCAGTTCGGCAATTTGGTTGTGACTTTTTGGCGATAGCCCGAATAAAGACGCTATCGCATCGCCTAGTTTGCTTGTGCCGTCGTAGTGCATGATTGATTACCCGTTTAATATTTTAAATATTGTGTAAGTGTATCATGTTTAAAATGTTAAATATCAATAGTGTTTAATATTTTAAATAGCCCGTTGCTTAGCCACTCGCTCAATGCAATATGGCACTATCTGCCTTTTTGCATCATCCCACGCGCCAGGGCATAAATCGCCTTTAATCCCCGTCAGCTTAATTTTTTGCCCGGTTTCATAGGTGGATAACTGTATTGCCAGTTCTGCGTGTGCCCGTATGCGCCATTTACGTTTTGAGCTATTTTTAATGAATGCTGTTGCTGTTAGCGTATTAGCCCAACCATGAAATGTGTCAAACGGCTTTGAAAAGTTTCCAAAATTTTCCAGGAAAGATCGTCGAAAAGTTTCCAGTTTAAATATAGGGTTATTGGTTTTCTACTGCCTTTTTCCGCTGTTTAAATCGATAGGAATCGTTAC
>Ga0208754_100137_pt1 | contig 44130 bp, 28 predicted proteins | sample LakWasMet55_HOW8_2_FD_183889 | JGI IMG/M metagenome (GOLD analysis project Ga0208754, IMG submission 183889) | Freshwater sediment methanotrophic microbial communities from Lake Washington under simulated oxygen tension - Sediment Metagenome... | ecosystem: Environmental > Aquatic > Freshwater >... | reverse complement strand
GGCGTCCATCCTGTTGAGCGAGGGTAAATCCAGCGGGCGATCAGGAATGGTATGGTCGCCCTTGGGTTTTGCTGTGGATCCATCCTGGTTGCGGGTACCAAAGGCAGGGGCCAGGTCAGCCAGCATCAGGCGTTTACCCCTCAAGTTACCAGCAAGCAGAGGGGGTGCGTGGCGTGTGTCATACTTGAAATCGCCCGACAGTTCACTCTTGCTAACCCGCGCATGGTCAATTTGCGTCCGCCATATTTCATCCTTTTTCTCGACCAGGCCCTTCAAGTCAAACGCCGCAGTGGTAGGCAAGGTGATATTCACCAAATCACCCAGCATAGATAAAGATGGCCCCTTGACTGAAAAGGTACCTTTTACATTCTGCTGCCCGAAAATATCCGACATCAAGCCATCAAACTCCGCATGTACATTGCCGTACTTCACCCATCCTTGTGAGGATAAAGGCGGTGATCCATGGGTGTTGGTGGCAATGGGTAAAAAACCTTGGGTACGGAGATGTCCTGTGAGCGGCATGCCTCTGAATTTTCCTGAGGCATGCACCTGCGATGCTGACTGCCCGCCCTCATCCGTCTCAAACACCACTTTCAAATCAGCTCGGGTTAGCACGTCTTTCACTAGCGCCTCTCCATTCCCAACCATCAAATTCTCGATAATAGGAAAAGGGCGTGATGGGGATTTCTCATCCGGCTTGAACTGCCAGCTTGAGCGCCCATCCGCATGCCGCAGCATGTGAACATTCATGGTATCTACTTGCAGACGCTTGATGCGATAGGCATCGGCCTGCCCTAAACCCAGCAGGTCAGAGTATCTCAACTCCAGCAACACATGCCTGGCTTCTAAAAAATGTGGTGCTTGGAAACCCTTTGGGGCGGATATCCATAAACCGCCTACATCCAGCTTAACGCCACCCAGCAGTTGCAGCTTGAAAGGGGCATCTAGCCGGACCTCTCGCTCCAGTTGTTTGCTGATCAAACTTTCTGCGGGCTGCCGTAAAAATGGCCATCCCATCATTTCGCCTACTCCCGCCACTATGGCAAGAGTGACTACGAGGGCGGCGGTCAGGCGTAAATAATGGCTTTGCCGTGACTTGCTTGTATTGGTATGCATATTAAATATATTGAAGCCTTCTTTGATATTACACGTGGTACTTATATTTCTTGAGAATTGCTATTTGCCTGGTTGCCGGCTTTGTCATGGTGGCAAAAACTGCCATACCAGATTGCGTATTGCCTGGTGAAGCCCGCACCGAAGTAGAAAATCTGCGCCGAGTAATAAACCCATAACAATAACGCCACCACCGACCCCGCCGCCCCATAACTGCTGGCTATGCCGCTACTGCCCAGGTACAGGCCTATCATGTTTTTACCCAGCATGAACAGGGCGGAGGTGCCCACTGCGCCTACCCACACATCACGCCAGCCTATTTTTACGCTGGGCAGCAACTTGAAGATGGTGGCAAACAAGCTGGTGATCACCAGGAATGAGAATACAAATGACACTGGGGAAATCACAGGCGCCAGATCTTGCCATAAACCGCCCCAGTACTTTTCCAGCAGGGCAAGCCCGGCGCTGACCACCAGTGAAACCAGCAGCAGAAATGTCAGCACCAGTACCAGGCCGAACGAGAGTATGCGTGTGTGTATCAGTGCCATCAATCCAGACTGGCGACTAGTGGGAACATGCCACAGCTCATCCAGGCTGTCTTTAAGTTCAGAAAAAACCGTGGTCGCCCCAACCAGTAAAAACACGGTTGCAACGATAGTCGCTACCACTCCGCTTTGTGAGTTGTGGGCAGATGCCAGCAGTTGCTGTATGGCCTCTGCCCCCGTCGGCCCAAGCAGGCCGTTGAGCTGGTTAAAAATTTCACCTTGCGCCGCCTGGTTGCCGAATACCGCTCCGGCAATCGCGATCACCAGCACCAGTATAGGTGCCATAGAAAACAGGGTGTAAAAGGCCAAAGCCGCGCCTTTGCTGGCTGCGCGTTGCATGACCCACTCATTAAATGAGCCTGCCACCAAGTTGGTCAAGCGTTGTGTTCTGCTGATTTCATTCATGCCTGCTGACCATATACGTTGAGCACTCTGCTTATGCGAATGAATATTCTGCTTAACTGACTGTTTAATTAGCCATGATAATAAAGCTGTTACGCAGCGGGGAATGTAGGATATTGCATGATTTATTTGTAGGAGATTTTGAAGCTGGCACTGCCTGCTCATGGATGACAGAGGTTAGCCCTGGCATGTGACATGCCACTAACAAAACACTATAGGAGAGTGATATAGTCAGGTTTAGGCAAAAGAACAAAACTGATATCCAATAATTAAAGCGCAATTACCAAATGCGCATAAAAAATCAGGTCAGCCCGGAGGCCATCCTAGCGCGCCCAACCACTGCACCTCTCTTCGCTGTAGCTCGTGTCAATGGGAAGTATCATGAGTGACAATAAAAGCAATATCTCAAAAGAAAAACTAAGGCTTGAGGAGGCAAAAGGGCTGGACTCCTCAGGGTGGAGAAGATGGGGGCCTTACCTGAGCGAGCGCTCATGGGGCACGGTACGCGAGGACTATAGCCCGAACGGGGCGGCCTGGGGTTACCTCAGCCATGACATGGCCAGGAGCAAAGCCTACCGCTGGGGCGAAGATGGCATAGGCGGCATTTGCGACCGCTATCAGCTATTGTGCTTCGGCCTGGCATTGTGGAACGGCAAAGACCCCATCCTCAAGGAGCGCATCTATGGACTCACCCCGCATGAAGGTAACCATGGCGAAGACCCCAAAGACTATTACTTCTACCTCGACAGCACCCCTACGCATAGTTACATGCGTTACCTCTACAAGTATCCGCACGCAGAATACCCTTACCAACAGCTCATAGACGAAAACCGCAAGCGTGGTGGCTGCGGCCCCGAGTACGAGCTGCTGGATACCGGCATTTTTGACCAGGATCGTTATTTCGATGTATTCATCGACTACGCCAAAGCCTCGGCAGAAGATATCTGCATACGCATCGAAGTGCATAATCGCGGACCGGAAGATGCCCCCATTCATATCATCCCCAACCTGTGGTTTCGCAACACCTGGGGCTGGTGTGATACGCGCCGGGTAGAGCCGGAAATCAAGCTGCTGGAAAAGAACAAGAAATTCCTGTGCCTGCTGGCTGATGATACCGAAGCGACTGGCCTGACCAACCTGCCTATCACCTATCAACTGGGGCCACGTTACCTGTATGCAGAGGCCGACGGCGCAGCGCTATTCACCGACAACGAAACCAATACCGCATGCGTTTATGGTGCGGAGGCCGACGACGGCCGGCGCTTTGTCAAAGATGCGTTTCATCGCCATATCATCCATGGCGAAGACTGCGTCAACCCGGCACAAACCGGCACCAAGGCGGGCCTGCATTACCGGCGCACGGTGCCTGCCGGTGGCAAGATCACTATCAGCCTGCGGCTTAGCGACCAGAAGCTCAATGAGCCACTGGCCGAGATAGACAACATCATGAAACAAAGCCGTGCAGAGGCGGATGAGTTTTACCAAAGCATACACCCGGCCAAGGCCAGTGAGGATGAATGCCGCGTGCAGCGCCAGGCTTTTGCCGGATTGATGTGGGGCAAGCAGAACTATATCTTCGACGTGCAGAAGTGGCTGGAGGGCGATAACAGCAAGATGCCGCCACCCGAGTCACGGCAGAATATCCGCAACGATCATTGGCGACACCTCAACTCGCAGCGCATCCTCTCTATGCCAGATAAATGGGAGTACCCCTGGTTCGCTGCCTGGGATCTGGCTTTCCACACCGTGCCAATTACGCTGATAGACCCGGAGTTTGCCAAGGAACAATTGCTGATGATGCTGTTCGAGCAGTTCCAGCATCCGAACGGGCAGATTCCCGCTTACGAGTGGGAGTTCAGCGACCTCAACCCGCCGGTGCATGCCTGGGCCGTCTGGCGTGTCTATAACATGGACCGCAAGCGCTCCGGCACACCGGACTTGGTGTTCCTGGAAAAATGCTTTCACAAACTGCTCATCAACTTTGCCTGGTGGGTCAACAAGGTTGATAAAGCCGGCAACAACATCTTTGAAGGCGGCTTTCTCGGGCTGGATAACATCACCCTGTTCGACCGCTCAGAAAAACTGCCGGGTGGCGCTACGCTGGAGCAATCTGATGCCACCGGCTGGATGGGCATGTTCTGCCAGAACCTGATGCGCATCGCACTGGAACTGGCCAAAACCAATCCGGTGTACGAAGGCATGGCTACCAAGTTCTTCCAGCATTATGTGTATGTGGGTTCTGCCATGAAACACATGGGCGCCGAGGGGGACCACAATTTATGGGACGAACAGGACGGCTTCTTTTACGATGTGCTGCGCTACCCTGACGGTAACTACGAGAAACTAAAAGTGCGCTCCCTGGTAGGCCTGATTCCGTTATTCGCAGTCGAACGCCTGGGCGAAGAGTGGGTGAAACCATTTGCCAGCTTCGCCAGCAGCCTGCACTGGTTCATCAACAACCGCCAGGATATCGTCTCGCATTGCGTGAATACCGTGGTACGCGATGATGTGAAAACGCTGGTGATGACCATCGTCACCCCCACCCAGCTCAACCGCATATTGCAACGCGTGCTGGATCAAAACGAGTTCCGCTCGGATTATGGCTTGCGCAGCCTGTCCAAGCACCATCAGGAGCACCCATTCTCGCTGGGTAATGGCGTGGTGCGCTACGAGCCGGCAGAGGCCGACTGCAAGATCAAGGGTGGCAATTCCAACTGGCGCGGCCCGATCTGGTTCCCGACTACCTTCCTGATGATCGAATCACTGCGCAAACTGGATAAAGCTTATGGTGATGAGCTGCATATCAAGTGCGAGAGTGGAAGCAACGCAACTGCAGGCGACATGGCCAAGTATTTTGCCAACGCCATGATCTCCATTTTCACGCGCAACGAACAAGGCGAGCGTCCCGTATTTGGCGAGAATCGCAAGTTTCAGGATGACCCGCATTGGCGTGACTACATTACCTTCAGCGAGTATTTTGACGGTGACACCGGCAAAGGCCTGGGGGCAGCACACCAGACCGGTTGGACCGCGCTGGTAGCGTCGCTCATCGACGAGTGGCGGCGATAAGGCACAAACAATAATAAAGGGAGAACAAGCATGGCGATTTTGGCAGGCGATATCGGCGGGACAAAAACCTTGTTGCAACTGGCAGAGCCGGTCAATGGCAGTTTTGAAGTGTTGTACCAGAAACGCTACCCCAGTGCGGATTACAGCGAATTCCTGCCGCTGGCGAATGATTTCGTCGAAGAAGCGGCCAAACATACCAACATACAGGCCAAAGCCGCCTGTTTCGGCATCGCCGGCCCGGTTAACGGCCGTACCGGAGGCACCACCAACCTTCCCTGGAAGCTCGATGCAGACCAGCTTGAGCGCGTACTGGGCATTCCCCATGTGCGGCTCATCAATGACTTTCAATCCGTCGGTTATGGCATCGAGGTATTAAAGGACAACGATATTGTGACCCTGCAGGCAGGGGTTGAAATCCCTCACACCACACGCGTGGTCATCGGTGCGGGTACTGGCCTGGGGCAAGGCTTTCTGGTGTGGCAGAACGACCACTATGAGGTGATTGCCTCTGAAGGCGGTCATGCCGACTATGCGCCTGGTGACGACCTGCAAGTCGAGTTGCTGCAATATTTACGCAAGCAATATCGCTGGCCGACATGGGAGCGTGTGGTCTCAGGGCGCGGGCTGGTCAATATTTTTGAATTCCTGGCCTCGCGCCCTGCTGCCAGCATTTCCGCAGAGTTGCAGAAAGCCCTGGAGCTGGAAGACCATGCTGCCGCAGTCAGCCGATTCGGCTTAGCCGGGCAGGACCCTCTCGCTACACAGGCACTGGATTTATTTACCAAAATCTATGGCGCACAAGCCGGCAATTTCGCCCTGGTGGGGCTGGCAACCGGCGGCGTGTACGTGGCTGGCGGCGTTGCCCCCAAGATCATCAAAAAATTGCAGGATGGTACTTTTATGGAAGCCTTCCTGGATAAATACGAACGTATGCACCCCTTACTCAAAGCCATGCCGGTGAGAGTAGTCATCAACGAGCATGTCGGCTTGCTGGGGTCGGCGGTGGCGGCATCCAGACTATAAATACAGCCTAGCGCGATGCGTATCATTTAATTAGCTGGTTCATCTCGATAATCGGCAACAATATCGCCAGCACGATTGCCAGTACGACCACACCCATCACCAGTATCAGCACCGGCTCCAGCAGGCCGGTCATGATGCTGACGCGGTTCTCCACCTCGCGCTGTTGTTGCACGGCGGCACTTTCCAGCATTTGATCCAGCTTGCCGGTGGCTTCGGCGCTGGCGATCAAATGAATCAGGATGGGCGGAAACAAATTTCTGGTTTTAAGGGCGCGGCTCAAGGGCGTGCCGTCGCGCACCAGCGCAATGGCTTCATCTATGGCGTTGCGCATGGGCAGGTTGCCAACTATCCTGGCAGCCGCCTGCATGGCGCTGATGATGGGTACACCGCTGCCCACCAGTATTGCCAGCGTGCTGGCCAGCCTGGCCGTGTTCAAGCCACGCACCAGCGGGCCTATCAACGGCAGCTTTAATTGCTGCTCGTGCCAGCGATACTTCAAGGCCTCCTGTTCCAGCGCTTTACGCACGCCCCATACTGCTAGCACAAGCAACACCAGCAGATATGGCCAGGTCATGCGCAGGAAATCGCTGATGGCGATCAGCATGCGTGTCAGCAGTGGCAAGACTTGCCGGGATTGCTCGAACACGCCTACCACCTGCGGCACCACATAAATCAGCAGTCCGCTGATCACCAGCAAGGCTACGGTAGTGACTAGGGCCGGATAGATAAATGCCAGCAAGACTTTCTGTTTCAGTATGTTGCGCGACTCGGTGTACTCCGCCAGCCGTTGTGTGACCTTGGGCAATTCGCCCGACTCTTCACCGGCATGGATGATGGCGCGATAGATATCAGGAAAAGCCTGCGGATACTTGCCCAGCGCGCGCGACAGGGTATTGCCGGATAACACTTCGGAACGGATGCTGACCAGTATCTCTTTGGTATATTCGTTTTCGGATTGCTCAATGATCGCGCTCAGCGCCTGGTTGACGGTCAGGCCGGCCGTGAGCAAGGTGGAAATCTGGTGGGTAACGAGACTAAGCTCGGCAGATGACAGGCCGCGCCGCTCGAACAGGCTGCGCTTACGCGATAGCCCTGCCGCCTCGTCGCCCAGCACCTCAACCTTTAACGGCGTGAGCTGCATATCACGCAGGCGGCTGCGCGCCAGGCGTATGGTGTCACCCTCCACGGTGCCGCGTGACACCTTGCCTTCCATATCCAGCGCTTCAAACTTGAAAACGGCCATGATTAAACCTTAATCAATCGCGTGTCACGGAAAGTAGCTCTTCGAGGGAGGTAACTCCCTGCACTACCCAGCGCATGCCATCCTGCCGCAGGTCGCACATGCCTTTTTGCAGGGCATGGTCGCGCAGTTGCTGTTCTGCAGAGCGGTCGTGTACTAGGCGGCGCAGGGTTTCGTCCATCTTCAGCAACTCGTAGATACCGGTGCGGCCGCTGTAGCCGGTGTGATGGCAATGCTCGCAACCCACGGCGCGGTAGATCAAGGCAGGCGGCTCGGCCACATTCATCAGCGCCAGTTCGGTGTTGTCCGGCGCATAGCCGTGGCGACAGTGCGGGCAAAGCTGCCGTACCAGTCGCTGCGCCAACACACCTGACAATGAGGACGCCAGCAGAAAAGGCTCCACGCCCATATCCATCAGGCGTGCTATCGCGCTCACTGCGTCGTTGGTATGCAGGGTAGCCAGCACCAGATGCCCGGTCAGGCTGGCCTGTACGGCGATCTGCGCGGTTTCTACATCGCGGATCTCGCCTATCATGATCACGTCCGGGTCTTGCCGCAAAATAGAGCGTAGTGCCTTGGCAAAGCTCATGTCTATGCGCATATTCACCTGCGTCTGCGCGATGTGCGGCAGGTCGTATTCGATGGGGTCTTCCACCGTCATGATATTAAGCGTGGCAGCATCCACCCGCGATAACGCGGAATACAGCGTAGTAGTCTTGCCTGAACCGGTCGGGCCGGTCACCAGGATAATGCCGTGCGGCTGGTGAATAAGCTTGTCGACCTCGGCGCGCGTGCTGTCGCTCATGCCCAGGCTGGCGAGATTCATGCGGCTAGAGTCTTTCTCCAGGATACGCAGCACGGCACGCTCGCCATGTCCGGTAGGCAAGGTCGAAACACGAATATCCACGGGCTTGCCAGCCACGCGCAAGGTAATACGTCCGTCCTGCGGCAAGCGCTTTTCCGCGATATCCAGCTGTGCCATCACCTTGAGGCGCGACACCATGGCCGCATGCAGGCCGCGATGCGGCTCCACGATATTGCGCATGGCGCCGTCTATGCGAAAACGCACTACCGAGCGCGTTTCATAGGGCTCGATATGCACGTCCGAAGCCTTGTCGGTCAGTGCCTGGGTAAGGATGGCATTGATCATGCGAATCACCGGCGCGCCGTCGTCCGAATCCAGCAGGTCTTCCACCTCCGGCAGTTCCTGCAACAAGCGCGCAAGGTCAACATCGCTTTCCATGTTATCGGCCAGCGCGGCAGCGCCATCCTGCGCATAGACTTCAGTTAGCATCTGGTCAAATTCGGCGGCACTGACGATGCTCGCCTTCACCTTCACCCCCAGCACACGCTTGGCTTCGGCCAGCGTCTCGGCCAGCGCCCCTTCGCGCAAGCAGACTTCAGCACCTTCCGGCGAAAACTTGCGCAATACCACGCCTTTGGATTTGGCAAATGAATAGGGGATCTGGCGCAGAGAAGTGCTAACCGCAGAAGGCGTAAATGGTACGGAGGACATAAATCAGTTATATAACCTTACGTTATGCTAAATAGTTAATGTGAAGCCAAAATAAGCAGCCTGCCAAGCCCCCACAAACCCGCTGATTTGCTTATGAAATTGGCTAGCTTGCGGGTAAAAACTGATACATAATTCGAGCAAGGGGTTGCTGACGGTTATCTTTCACTTTCACGCATCATAAGTCAATAAAACAAGCTGGCCTAGGCCAGTGCAAAATAGACCATTATAAAAATGAATATTTCATACCTGCGCTCTGCGTGTTTAGGGGTGTTGTTGGCATTGTTTTGCGCATCGGCCACCGCTGTCGATGATGACAAGATCATGCTCAACTTCGTCAATGCCGATATCGAATCGGTAGTAAAAGCCATCGGCCAGATCACCAACAAGAATTTCCTGATGGACCCCAGGGTGAAGGGCACCATTACCATCACCTCCGCCAACCCCATCCCTTCCGCATTGGCTTACCAGGTGCTGTTATCCGCATTACGGACGCAAGGCTTTACTGCGATTGAAGGCAACGGCATGACGACCATCCTGCCGGAAGCCGATGCCAAGATGCATTTCAGTGGCACTTTTGGCGCTAATGCCAAAGTCGGCGGCGACCAGATCATTACCCAGGTATTCCCGCTCAAGTATGAATCTGCCACCCTGCTGGTGCCTATACTCAAGCCGCTGATCTCCCCCAACAACATCATCAACGCCTACCCCAGCAACAACACACTCATCATTACCGACTACGCCGAGAACCTGAAAAAGGTCAGCAAGTTAATTGCCACCATAGACAAGCCCAGCACTGCCGAAAACGTGGTGGTAAAACTGCAATACGCCAATGCCATCGAGATCGCACAAACGCTGACCAAGCTCGCCAATGATGCATCTACTGGCGGCGCCAATGGTGGCAGCGAGCCTGCAAGACGCATCATCGCCGTGCCCGATGCCCGCTCCAACTCGGTGATATTGCGCAGTGAAAATGACGGCCTCATCAGCCGCGCAAAGGAGCTGATCACGCAGTTGGATACACCAATGAATTCCGGCAACAGCATACACGTGGTGTATCTGCGCAATGCAGATGCCAAGAAGCTTGCCGCAACTTTGCAGGCCCTGATGAATGGCGCCTCGGATAGCCTTGCCGCCTATGGTAGCCCAAGTGCTGTCACCACCACTGCCATCACCAGCCAGCCGGCTGCCGTCACTACCAACGGCTACCAGTCCAACACCCTGGCGCCCATGCAGACGGCCTCACTGAGTGTGACACCGTTTTCAGGCAACGTGCCAGTGGCCCCGACCAATGGCATGATACAAGCCGATTCCGCCACCAACTCGCTCATCATCACCGCACCGGACAATGTCTACAACATGCTGCGCGGCGTCATCGACAAACTCGATATCCGCCGTGCGCAGCTTTACATCGAAGCACTTGTAGCAGAAATCTCCACCGACAAAGCCTCGGAATTCGGTATCCAGTGGCAGGATTTATCCAACCTGAACTCAGGCAGCAATGGTAATGTGCGCGGCTTTGGCGGCACCAAGTTCAACACCAACGGCGCCAGCATCAACAGCGTGGCACAGAACATCAATAACGCCAGCAACGGCCTCAATATCGGCATCATCAAAGGCCAGATCAACGTGCCGGGGCTGGGCGTCATCAGCAACCTGGGCTTGCTGGCCCATGCGCTGGAATCCGACGTCAATGCCAACATCCTCTCCAAACCCAACCTGCTCACGCTGGATAACGAAGAAGCCAAGATCGTCATCGGCCAGAACGTGCCGTTTATCACCGGCCAGTATGCGCAAACCGGCGGTCTGGCCACAGTCAACCCGTTCCAGACCATAGAACGCCGCGATGTCGGCCTCACGCTCAAGGTCAAACCACAAATCTCCGAATCCAAAACCATCAAGCTGCAAATCTACCAGGAAGTCTCCAGCGTAGCCGATAGCACTAATACTGCAGGCATCACCACCAACAAACGCTCTATCGACACCGCCGTGATGGTGGATGACGGCAGCATCATCGTACTCGGTGGCCTGATTGAAGACCGCGTGACGCAAACCCTGACTAAAGTGCCGCTACTAGGCGACATCCCTGGCCTTGGTAACCTGTTCAAAACCCAGGGCCGTGGCCACAAGAAAACCAACCTGATGGTGTTCCTGCGCCCTTACGTGATGCGCGACGACAACGCCACCGACGCCATCACCAATGACCGCTACGACTACATACGCAACCAGCAGGAAGCCGCCACACCTGCGCGCCACTGGGCACTGCCGGATGTGCCTGTGGTGTCACTACCCGAAGATAGGAATTCGTTTGAGTTGCCGAAGGCACCGGCCAAAGCGACGGAGAAAAAATGACCCTCTTTCCCATGTATGTGACATTTCTCTCGTCTAATTTAAGTTAGAAACTATATGGACATATCATCAATTGTTGCTTGGAGCACAGTGCTAATGGGTAGTGTCGCTTCATTACGATATGGCAAACAACTTAAAGCTAAAAAAATATCTGGCAACCCAATTCTGGTCTCATTATGCATCGGCTTTTTATTCACACTTGCCGCTTGTTTTTTACATGGAGCATGTATCGAAATAAACATATGCTCCAATAGTGGTGATGGCAATATGGGGTATTGGTTTCACTCTTTTTTCGCTACCCCACTTTTTCTAGTAATAATAATTGCAGCCTCAAATTGAAAATATTTTCTAACCCATCGTTCAAGCGGGACGCTAGACTTTCCATAAAAAGCCTACGTAGGATGTACTGAGGAACGAAGCGCATGGTTGGAGAATTAGTGTCTATGTGACTAGGCACGCGACTGATGCGCCTCCTTCGTCGGCGCATCCTACAAAACCATTGCCCTGAGAGGCTGATGGATACTGCCTCACAGGCCATCCATATTTTAATAAAGTGAACAAACAGCCTGTTATTTAATCGAGCCATCGTCGAGGTAGCCATGCCAGTAATGCCGCAAGCTTTAGAAAACGCCCATGCCATCCTGGCTGAGGCACAGCAGAAAATAGAGCAACTCCGCAACATCAACCCTTACCTGATTGATCTTTCCCTGCGCGAAAACCCCGTGGGCGCGCGCATCGGCCAGACGCTTAAAGACAAGCTGGACATACTGCCCAAGCTGCGGGCGTTCGGTTTTCAAAACATACACCTCGGTACGCTGGATTACTCCATGCCGGAGGAGCTGGAGGTGGATGACGATTTCATGATGTACCTGCGCGACCATGATATCGACATGACCGGCTGTTTTGCTTTTACCGATATCGGTATCGTCCAGCCTGACGGCACGTTCATTCCATCGCCTTCGCAACTCAAGCTGAAGGCGTATACCGTGCCCAACACCCTGCATGAAATCTACCTGAGTGACCTGGGCATGGAGGGTGAGCATTACGATATGGAGACGCTGTGCCGCAGCATACCCGCCAGTGTGCAGTGGCTGAATGACAATATCCGTGGCGACCATGGCGGCAAGCCGCGCATCCTGATTAATATCGTGGATGGCTGCGATGCCTTTGCAGAGAACCCGGACCGGGTTTGCGCTATTTTGAGCCTGCTTGCCGGGCTGGAAATTGAGGGCGTGAGCATAGAGGATGACCGCGGCACTTACCTGCCCTTTCAGGTGGGGGCGTACGTGGCGATTGCACGCAGCTTTTTGCCGGCGCCGCTGAAGTTGTTGGTGCATATGCACGCCGGCGGCGGTTTTGAAAACGCTTCGATTATCGAAGCCCTGCTCAATGGCGCTGATGGCGCATGGGGCGGCCTGCCCAAGCGCGCGGCCATTATCGGCCATGCCTCATTGGGCGAGTTGATTGCCAACCTGGTACGCCTTGGCAACACGCAAATGCAGGAGTACCAGCTCGACCAGCTGCTACCGCTGGCGACTGGGTTTCAGGAACTGGATGATGAGCAGGCGGTGCCCGACGACTTGCCGATACTGGGCCATAATGCCTATCGCCTGTCGCTGAGTTTTTTCAGGCAGATAGAAGGCCGCTTTATGGACCTGCCGCCGGAGGCCATAGGCGGCCAATACCGTTACCGGATTTGCCCCGTGGTCAGCGATACCGCGGTGATTGCCGGGAGGCTGGCAGAAGTGACGGGGCAACCAGCGGAATCTTTCACGGATGAGGTGTTAAAACAGATGATCCGGCTCATGCGCCGCGACCTGCGGGCAGGTGAGCGCATTGTGTATGACGAGCCAGCGCAACTGTTGGCGCTTTATGCGCGTGCTTCGGTTACCTAAGTTGTGTGCCCTGGCTGCGGCTGCGGGTAGCAAAAATGGAACAATTAATGCTTTAATATGGCTGGGAATATAAAACGAGTCGCACCACAAAACCTGCGCAATCAAAACCAAGCTACTTTAGACCTAGCATTGCGGTTCCAACAATAGATTGGACTCAAAAACGATGACTGAAAATTCAGAAAAAATGGAACCAGACAGCACCGTCTACAAAACGCTACTGGAGTCTACCAAGGCGATTCCCTGGAAAATCGACTGGGCTACCATGAGCTTTGCCTACATTGGGCCGCAGATCGAAAAGCTTTTGGGCTGGACGCCTGCGAGCTGGGTCAGCGCGAATGACTGGGCAGAACGCATGCACCCCGAGGACAGGGAATGGGTAGTGAATTTTTGCGTTTCGCAATCCCAGGCTGGCGTCGACCATGAGGCTGATTACCGCGCCCTGACCAAGGATGGTGAATATATATGGATACGCGATGTAGTGCATGTAGTGCGTAAAGAGAACGGCGAGGTTGATTCACTCATCGGCTTTATGTTCGACATCAGTGAGCGCAAGAAAACCGAAGACAAATTACTCAGCCTGCAAAAAGAACTGGAAGTGCTTTCGTTTAAAGACGGCCTGACCGGTGTCTCCAATCGACGCATGTTCGATTCCATCATGGAAGTGGAATGGGCCAACGCGCGGCGCAATAACCAGCCGCTTTCGCTACTGGTGATTGATATCGATTATTTCAAGCAATACAACGACCATTACGGGCATATTCAGGGCGATGAATGCTTAAAACGCGTGGCACAAGCACTGAGTGCTGCCGCTACCCGCGCCCGCGATTTTTTCGCACGCTTTGGTGGAGAAGAGTTTGTACTGGTACTGCCGGAAACAGATGCCGAGGCGGCTAAGAAAGTTGCTGAACGCTGCCGCAGCCTGATGTTCAAGGAACAGATTCCCCATGCAAAATCCGAGGTCAGCCAGATGCTGACGGTAAGCATCGGCGTCGGCACCATTACCCCATCACATAAGGATGAAGCCATCGCTTTTATTGAAGATGTGGACAAACGCCTGTATCAGGCCAAGCAACAAGGCAGGAACTGCATCGTCCGCGGCTAGATCGTTTAGCCTTCACCGCTGTTCTGGTATTTGCTCTCCAGCTCTTTCAGGCGCTTGCTATTGACGGCACGCGGCAGGTTGCCACCCCCCTTACCTTCATTCGCTTTCTTGTTTGCCTGGTAAGTACGCCAGGCTACGACAAAACCCACCAGCATCAGCACAAACGGCAGGCTCCATAACAACGCATTCTTAGCGTTGAACGGCGGGTCGTACAGCACGAATTCGCCATAACGTTCCAGCATGTAATCCTTGATCTGCTCGTCGGTTTTTCCAGCGCGTATCTGTTCAGTAATTTGCCGTTTCAGATCCTGCGCGAGTGCGGCGGTAGAATCTGCAATGGTCTGGTTCTGGCAAACCAGGCAACGTAGCTCATCGGCCAGCTTTTTAATGCGCGCATCTATCACATCCTGCGACAACATGGCTGCCGTGGGGTTGATGTTAGACACCGAAGCTGCCTGGTTACCCTGGTTAAGGGCAGCATTGGCGCCAAAAGCCGAGCTTTGTTCCGGCAGCTTTTTCTCGGCAAGGACAGGTGCCACATGCACCTCATAAAAATCCGCAGCAATCGGCCCAACCTGACGGAAGCGGATGACTCCCTCGGCATCGATCACATAGGTCTCAGGCACGCCATACACGCCGAAATCAATACCGACATTGCCATCCACATCCAGCGCCACCTGCTTATAGGGGTTACCGCGCTGCTCTAGCCATTGCTGGGTATCTACCGGTGCATCTTTGTACGCCAAGCCGACCAGGTTGACCTGATGCTCCTGCATAAGCTTAAGCAGGCTGGGATGCTCGGCTACGCAGGCGGTGCACCAGGAAGCAAATACATTGAGCACCCACACCTGGCCGCGCATGTCCGCACTGGAGAACGTCGCATTCTCCTTGCCCAGCAACGGGATAGTGAATGCCGGCGCAGGCTTGCCGATCTTAACCGAAGGCAGTGTGCGTGGGTCATATTGCAGGCCCTTGGCCAACACCAGGCCCAAGGCAACCAGTACCAGGATAGGCAGGCCTATACGCATCCATTTGAAATTCATGCCACGGCCCCTTTCTTGCGGCGATAACGTTTGTCGAACAAGGTCATCACCCCGCCAGCGGCCATGAACAGGCAACCTATCCATATCCATGCGATAAATGGCTTGTAGTAGATACGCACGCCCCAGGCTTGCTCGGCTTCACTGCTATTGGCATCCGGCTCGCCCAGCGAAATATAGACATCTCCCAGCAAGCTGTAATAGATGGCCGCTTCGGTCATGACCTGACCAGAGGCAACGTACTGGCGCTTTTCCGGCTCCAGCAGGTAAATGGTGGTGCCTTTGCCGCGCGTGAGTTCGAATACGCCATGTGCCGCTTTATAGTTGACGCCACTGCCATTATCTACCCCGATAAAGGTCACGCTCCAGTCGCTGATTTTTTCGGTCTGGCCGGGCTTCATCACCAGATCGCGCTCCAGCTGGTAGGTCTTCACCAAGGTCACGCCAGCAACAAAAAGTGCCACGCCGATGTGCGCGACTATCATGGCCCAGTAGGTCAAGCCCAGCACGCGCGCACGGTCAAACAGCGCACGTGAGCCGCCATTGGCCTTGAGCTTGGCCAGCTGGTGCAGTGCGTGACGTATGGTCGCGAGAAACAACATGGCGGCCGCAGCGCAACCGACAAAAGACCACGGGCTGGCCTTGCCACCGAATACGGCAATGGCAATAGCGGTAAGCATGGCCAGTACGAATGGAGCGCGTACATGCTTCAGGGTTTCCATGAAGCTCATCTGCTTCCACTGGCTGACCGGGGCCACCGACATGACCCAAAGCGCGGGTAGCAACAAGGGCGCAAACACCGCCTCAAAATAGGGAGGACCTACCGACATCTTGCGCCCGGTGATGACTTCGGCAAACAGCGGATACAACGTACCCAGCATCACGGTGAACAATGCTGTCACCATGAGTACGTTATTGATCAGCAACAGCGTCTCGCGCGATACCGGTGCAAACTTGCCACCTAACCCGACCTGGCGGGTTTTGACCGCATACAGCACAAAGGACGAGCCGATGACGATGGTGAGCAATGCCAGGATCATGATGCCACGCTTGGGATCGGTAGCGAATGCATGCACGGAAGTCAGTACGCCGGAACGCACCAGGAAAGTACCCAGCAAGGACAAGGCGAAAGCGATGATGGAAAGCAGCACCGTCCAGCTTTTGAGGGCGTCACGTTTGTCCGTCACCGCCAGCGAGTGGATGAGCGCCGCACCAGCCAGCCAGGGCATGAGTGAGGCATTTTCCACCGGGTCCCAGAACCACCAGCCACCCCAGCCCAATTCGGTATAGGCCCACCAACTGCCTAGCATGATACCTACGGTCAGGAACGACCAGGCCGCATTGGCCCATGGCCGCGTCCAGCGCGCCCAGACCGGATCCAGCCTGCCCTCCAACAAAGCGGCGACGGCAAAGGCAAAAGCAACGGCAAACCCTACATAACCCATATATAGCATGGGCGGGTGGATGACCATGACAGGGTCTTGCAGCAATGGATTTAAATCACGCCCCGCCAGTGCAGCCGGCAGGATACGCTCGAACGGGTTGGAACTGCTGAGCAGGAATAGCAGAAAAGCCACTTGCAGCAATAACAGCACCGACAGCACACGCACCTTGAAGCCGGTAGCCAGGTTGCCGGAAAGCAGTGCCACAGCCGCTGTCCAGCCGGTCAGCATGAACACCCACAACAGCAGCGAACCTTCATGCGAGCCCCAGGTGGCGGCGATCTTGTATGGCCACGGCAGCAGGATATTGGAGTTTTCTGCCACATTGCGTACGGAGAAGTCGCTCAGCACAAAGCAGGTCATGAGCGCCATGAATGCCAGGCATATCAGGCCGAAAGTAAGCAAGGCAGTACCGGTGAGCCCCCTGGCGAGCTGCTCATGCGAAACACGCCCGCGGCTGAACTGCCAGAAACCGAAAACACTGGTAAAAAGCGCCAGCGCAAAAGCCAGTGACAGGCCAAGTTGTCCTAATTCAGCAATCATTTCTTCAGTACCGGTGGCATATAGTTCTCATCATGTTTAGCTAATATTTCATGGGCAACGAATGTGCCGTTTTTCATCATGCCTTCCGCCACTACCCCTTTGCCTTCTTTGAACAGGTCGGGGGTAATGCCGGTATAAGTCACGGTGATTGTATTTTTCATGTCAGTGACGCGGAAGCTGACATTGAGCGTGCCCGCCTCGCGCTGCATGCTGCCCTGTTCCACCATGCCGCCCAAGCGTATGCTGCGGTCATTCGGCGCTTCGCCTTGCGCCAGTTGCGTAGGCGTATAGAAGAAAGTGAGGTTATCGCTGAAGGCATTGATGATGGCGTATACCGTCACCGCCATTGCGCCTACGATAGCCAGCGGCAACAGCAGCCGTTTGACGAATTTGCTTTTGAACATGTTAACTATCCGCTTCCAGACTGCGCTGCCTTACTTTACGTTTAAGGGCGGCTATCGACCAGGCATCGATTGCCACCACCACGAGCGCCAGTAACAGTGAAAAAATTACCATTTGATTCATACGCTATCCTGTCTGCTCTCGCGCCACAGCAACATCCAGCGTGCCCTGGCCAACACCAGCGCGGCACAGGCTGCCCATACTGCCAGGGTGCAAAGCAGCAAGGTCAGCTTCATTTCTGTGGCCATGCGCGACGCACCGGCCATGCCGATAGAGGCGCCCTGATGCAGGGTGTTCCAGTACACCACTGAAAAATAGATCAGCGGAATATTGACCAGCCCCACCACAATAAATAGTGCCAGTGCACGGTCAGTCTTACTTTCGTCTTCCACCATGGAAGCCAGCGCAATCAAGCCGATATAGATGAACAGCAATATCAATTCGGAAGTCAGGCGCGCATCCCACACCCAGTAAGTGCCCCAGGTAGGCTTACCCCACAGCGCGCCGGTCACCAGGGCCAGCAGTGTCATCCAAGCGCCGGTGGGCAGTAAGGCGCGCATCATGACTGCAGAAACCTTGGTGCGGTAAACCCAGTGCAGCGTGGCATAGAGGCTGGCGAGTACATACAGGAACATCGACATCCAGGCGGTTGGCACATGGATGTAAAGTATGCGGTAGACATCCCCTTGTTGCGCGTCTACTGGGGCAAAAAATAAGGCATAGCCAAAACCGATAAGCGCCATTATGGCTGCGGCCCAGCCCAGCCAGCAGCTGGCTTGGGCGCTTAGCCGCAGGAATACCGGTGGCGAACTCAGGCGCATAATGCGCTGCATAATACTCATGCGCGACATCCCCGTGTGAAGTAGGTTTTGTTCATTATTTTCTGCATTACTTTCGGTACATTACTCGGCGGTACATTATTCCACCGCCAATTCCAGCACTTTTGCCGTCACCAGCGGGATAGTCAACATGGTCAATACGGCCAGGCTGACCAGCACCAGCATGGGGGCTGAGATACCTTGTCCGATCTGGTTCACTGCCGCCGTGCCAAAAATCAGCAGCGGCACGAACACAGGAAACGCCAGCAGGCTCATCATTACCTGGGCCTGGCGGGCCATCAAGCCCAATGCCGCAAACAGCCCGGAAAATGCAATCAGGCTGACCAGCCCGAATGCCAGCGACAGGAATAAACCATGCATAGCCGGCACGGGCAGATGATACAGCAAACCCATTGGATAGCTCACCAGCGCTACCGGAATGCCTATGCCTACAAAGCTCGCGGTAAACTTGCCGGCACACAGGGCAGATAGCGAAAAGCCAGCAGTGCGCATCTGCGCCAACGCCCCATGCTCTTCGTCCATATCGAACAAACGGCTGGCTCCCATCAGCACCGCCAGCATGGCACTCATCCAGAACACGCCGGGGGCGATGCGCTGCAGCATTTCCGGCTGTGCTCCTATGGCAAGCGGGAACATGCTGACCACCATCAGGTGAAATACGGCAGGCCAGATGATATCCACCGGCCTGGCTGCAATCAGCTTGAGCTCACGCCGCAGGGTGCAGCGGTAACTTGCGGCTGGTGTCAGGTGAGCAGCTGATGCCATGGTGGCCGCGACTACAGGCTGAGTGGGCTGTGGCTCAAAATGCCCAGCCTGTGCGGCAATATTGAGCTTACCGCCAAAAAATAGCGCTAATTGCGGCAATACCTGCTGCAGGCTGATGTGTGTGGCGACGATAGCCACACCGCCTTGTTGCAAGTGATCCGCCAATAACGAGGCAAACAGGGTTTTCGCCTGCTCGTCCAGCGCATTCAGCGGTTCATCTATCAGCCATAGAGTGCGCCGACTTTTTGCCATCACTAACAATAATAAACGCCGGTGCTGCCCTTGGGAGAGTTCACGCACCTGCAGGCCGGCCTGCTTGCGTAGCCCCGCAGTCTCCAGCACTAAGGCGACATCTGCTGACCGTATCGCAACACCCAGCATCTGCAGGCTCAGCACCAGTTGGTCCGCCACTTTTAACTCAGGGCGAAACCCAGCCTGGTGTGCAAAGTAGAAGGCCGGGTATCCACTGGTTTTCCTGAAGTCTTGCTGGGAATCCTGCTGTGCGCTCAAGCCGGCGATCAGTCGCAATAGCGTAGTTTTACCGCTGCCATTGGCGCCGCATAGCTCGATATACCGTCCTGCATCCACCTGAAATTCAATATCGCGCGCCAGCCTGCGACCGCCGCGAACCAGCTGATAAGGGCCGAAGCGCATCAATGCGCTTGCATCAGCGACCGGCAAGGTCATTGCACGGCCGACTGAATCACCAGGTGCAACCCTTGCGAACCGACCTTGATACTAGGAATAACGACACCCAGGTCGCCGGGCTGCTTGATCGCGTTGCCGGACATGGAGAGACGGGCTTCAAGTTTCACCTCAGTCGATCCGGACAGCTTCATGGCAGGACTCATGGCCATACTGTCATCCAGCGTGAAGGGGACTTTATTGCCTGCTAACAACGCTTGCGGTGAAGTACGCAGCACAGCCAACGGCATGGGCGGGCCAGAAACCATCTTGGCAAACACGTAAAGCATGGCGCTCTGCGGCACTGGTTTTTTACGCAGTTCGGCCAACAGCTTGGGATCGAGTACGACATCCCCTTCTATGCTGGCTGTAGCCTGAACAGCAGCCTCGCTGGAAGAAGCCTGCTCCTGATTGGCAATCACCGGTGCACCAATTTCAGCCAGAATCTCATCAATACGCGCCAAATCCGGTGCATTGGCAGGAAAAGTCGCGCGCAATTTGCGCCAGTAGTTGGCGGCTGCCGGCTTGTCTTGATTCTGCATGGCGGCAGTGGCAGCAAGCGCCAGGCCTTTACGATGCTGCGGATCCGCCTTCAGCACTTGCGCTATCAGCTCACTAGGTTTGCCCTCCAGAGATTTGTTATTGACCATGGCCAATGTGTCAGCCAGATCGGCCATCAAATCAGGGTGACCTGGCGACAGGCGTAAGGCTTGTTGCAACGCCTCTGCCTCCCCCTTAAAGTCGCGCTGGACACCGCGAGAGCGCGCCAGCAATACCCACTTATCTACATCATCCGGATTTTCCTTGAGCTTCTGCTCCAGCTTGGCGATGCGCTCCTCCAGTGTCTCGCTGTCACCCGGATGTTTTGCGCCATCGGCTGGAGGCGGCTCAGCCGTGACTTCCAGCGCATTGTTTTGTGCCGCCTGTGGTTTCTGCAACGCAAGCGGATCTAACCGCCCAATAGACATGTAGGTGAAGAGCGCGACCAGCACTACGCCACCCGACAGGCTGGCTACCCACCCCTTCGGCATGGGCTTTGCTTTATCAATCCCTGACTGTTCTTGAGCAACCGAAAGTACCCGATCGGCTGTCGTCGCCCATTCGGCGCGCAAAGTTTCGCGGGTAGCCTCGGAGATGGTCTGGTCCTGCTCGATTTCATCGCGCTTGATAACCAGGGCTTGCCACTCGGGATCCTGCAAATGCGGGGCGATAGACTTACGTGACCAGATTTGAAAAATGACGGTAACAAAAACTACCAGCAAAGCGAGGGTGACTAGGAGAAAAAATGTCATCAAAAGTTCAATAATTTAAGTTGGCACTAATATAGCTTTATGTATAATAAATGTCATTACTTGAAACGCGCTTTATACAATAAAAATAAGATTTTAAGTACATGCCTACTTCAACGGGGATCCAGTCTTTTTCGGTTAATGATAAAAATAAATGTATCAAGAAAACGTATTAACCTACAACAACCTCAGATACCTTAAGTGGTCGCTGATCCTGATTTTGCTCTGCGTCGGCTTTTACATTGCCGAAACGCCCCCTATCCGCCAGGGAGGCGGCACCTGGCTTGGTTACACATTGGGTACCATAGGTGCAGTCATTATTGTCTGGCTGATGTTTTTCGGGCTCAGGAAGCGCGCCTATAAATCCAACCTGGGTACCGTGCGTGGCTGGCTTTCCGCCCACATCTACCTTGGCCTGTCGCTCATCGTTATCGCCACCCTGCACGCTGCATTTCATTTCGGCTGGAATATACACACGGTTGCCTACATCCTGACCATATCGGTGGTACTTAGCGGGATGTGGGGCGTTGTTATTTACCTCAGAAACCCCATCCTGATGAGCAACCTGCTCAATGGCAGAACGCTGGCACAATGTGGCGAAGCCCTGCTTGAATTTGACGAGCAAAGCAGGAAGCTCGCCAAAAGCATGAGCCCACAAATACAGAAACTGATCGAGGGTTCGGCTAACGGGCCCATCTTCGCTCACTTCTGGCAACGCTACTTCGGTAAACACCGCCGCTGCAAAACGGCAAAAGCCGTCATGCTGCTCACCAAGCACTACTCACAAGCCAAAGTCCAGGAAATATATTCCGACACCGTGGTTCTCAATGCTGCGGAATTGCATGCGGCGATTGCCATGCCACAAATGCAGGAAGAGCTTTATACCTTGCAATTACGGCGCCAGATACAGCTAAACCAGATCCGTGAATACCTCCGCCTGAAAGGCTGGGCAGAAGTCTGGCTACTGTTTCATGTTCCATTGTCCTTCGGCTTACTGGCTGCGCTCTCCGCGCATATTGTTTCCGTTTTCTTCTACTGGTAAAGCATCACTAAGACAATGGCTGAAAAACAAAAAAATGCTCCCTTGATAGAGGAAATCCTCGGCGCGCAAAAAATACGTAAGGGACGGCGCCTGCTGTCGTGGTTTCTTTTCCTGACCTTGCTGATGGCATGCCTGCTGATTCCATATGGCGTCTCTATGCATCCGGACGAGGCAGCAACTTTCGTCAAGGAGCACCCGTGGGCAGAGAAAGCCGTTAAACAGCTCGCCAAGCTGGGTATTACTCCGGCACCCACCCGGAAAATGGATGACGCCAGCATTAACGAAAAGCTGCTCCCCTTTACCGCTGATGCGCAAAATTTTCGCCATACCCGCAGCACCCAACCCGCCTACCTCAGCCTGGATAAAGTGTGGAACCCGGGACACGAGCTGGATAGCGCCCACAAACCGTGGGCCAACGACTGTAAAGTCTGCCACAGCACCCCCTTCGTGCAAGTACAGGATAAAGACTGCCAGAGCTGCCATCGCAATATCGGCGACCACGTAGACCGCAAGACGGCAACGGTCAGCGCACTCGCTGACCAGAAGTGCGCCAGCTGCCACAGGGAACATAACGGCGAAGATAGCCTGGCCAAGCAGAACAAGAGTTACATGACAGAGAACTGCGCCTCCTGCCACGGCAACATCAAGAAGTCTTACGCAAAAACCAGGACAGGCAATGTCGAGGATTTTGCGACCAAGCATCCTGAGTTCAGGTACCAGCTGGCATTGAGCAGCAAACCCAAAGACCTGGAGCGCACCCGCCTGATCAAGGGGCAGATGCTCAAGGAAAAAACCGCACTGAAATTCCCGCATGACGTTCACCTTAAAGCCGACGGCGTAAAAAGCCCCAAAGGCAAGGTCAAGGTTGAGTGTGCAAGCTGCCACAAGCTGAACCCAGATGGCCTGGGTTTTGCTCAGGTCACCATGAAAGACCACTGCCAGTCATGCCATGACCTCAAGTTCGAACCTGCCGTGTCCAATCGTGAGGTGCCGCATGGCTCGGTAGAACTCGTACTATCCACCCTCAGGGAGTTCTACAGTTACGTACAGGTCAATGCAGTTCCAATTGATAGCAGCCCGTTGACTGCCCCCATCAACCTGGTGCGTCCAGGCAAGGATTTGCCACGAGTAGCCAGCTTCGTGCACTCCAATGGCAACTCCCGTTCACGAGCTTCCGAGGCGGCAATATCGCTATTCGAGAAAACTTCCTGCAAAGTTTGCCATGAGATCAGCCGCATCAGCGAACCGGGACGCCAAGGCACCACCGGTCGTGACTTACCACAATGGAAAGTGGCACCGTTAACGCCGCGCCACCCCTGGCTGACGCAATCCCAGTTCAACCATGCCAAACACCGCATTGCAGATTGCACGGATTGCCATGCCGCCAATAAATCGAAAAAGGCTGAAGAAGTATTGATGCCTGCGATCAAGGTTTGTCGCGACTGCCATACCGGCAGCACGCCGGTATCCAACAAACTGGTTTCAGATTGCGGCCTGTGCCATGGTTTCCACCTGCCGGGACATGAAGCTTCCAAAGGCTCAACGCGGCAAGACACTTTAAAAAGCATCATCAAGTCCGCGCTTGATAAAACTACCGTGAAACCTGATACCTCAACATCCGGCACCATAAAATCAAGTTCAGATCAACTGAATGAAGGAGAAATGCATTGAGTCCTTTCGTATTGCCTGCCCCACGCGCCTTACTACTCGCCCTGCTAGGTACTTTATTAGTCGCATGTGGCGGCGGTGGCAGCGGTAGTGACGCCTCCAGCAGCGTCAATTGCAGCTTTCCGATAGCCAGCGCGCCACAGTCATTAACTGCGGCTGAAACCGAGCGTATTATTGCCCAGGCCGAACAAGCAGCCGCGAGTGTTGGAACACAGGCAACCATTGCAGTAGTTGACCGCGTTGGTAACGTATTGGGCGTTTACAACACAGCCGGCAATGCTGCGGCGACTGTCAACCTGCGCAGCGGCAGGGCACTTACCAGTTTCCCACAAGGCCTGGACGGATTGGACAACACCATCCCCGCCTCTTTGGCAGCCATTGCCAAGGCCGTTACCGGCGCCTACCTATCCTCCTCCGGCAATGCATTCAGCACACGCACGGCCAGTTATATCATCCAGGAACATTTTCCACCGACGGTAGATTTCCAGGCTGGCGGCCCATTATTTGGTGTGCAATTCAGCCAGTTGCCTTGTGGCGATTTTGTTACTCGCGGCATAGGTGCAACCACCGGACCCAAACGCTCGCCTCTTGGGCTTGCCGGCGATCCCGGAGGCTTCCCGATTTATAAGAATGGCGTGGTGGTCGGCGGTATTGGGGTGATGTCTGATGGCGTATATGGCATTGATTTAAACCCTGTTGCCGGCACTACAGACAGCGATGAAAGAATTGCACAGTCTGCACTGGCTGGTTTCCAGGCACCGGATTGCATACGTGCCAATCGAATTACGCTGGGCGGCCAAACCCCGAGTTATAGCAATGCGGACAATGCATTGGTCTCCGTTAGCTCAACCACAGTGAATGCGGCTAACTTTATCGCAGTTCCTAGCTACTTCACCGCAGGGACAGCGCTGGCGGGTAGGGCGTATGGCAATGCCGACTCCGGCTTTACCGCCGATGGCAGCGGAACTCTTGGCGCTGGTGCGTTTGTAGTCACCAACGGTGCAGCTAACCGATTCCCGGCAATCAACTCTACCAACCCGCTTCCCGCAACCGGGCTGACCGACGCTGAGGTCTCACAGATCATCCGCTCTGCTATAGGCGTCGCTAATCAGGCACGTGCGCAGATTCGCCGCCCGCTAAACTCCCCTGCACAAGTCACCGTTTCGGTAGTGGACCTTGACGGCAATGTATTAGGTGTTGCCAGAACGCCTGATGCACCTGTCTTTGGGGCTGATGTTTCATTGCAAAAAGCCAGAACAGCCGTATTCTTCTCAAGCGCTAATGGCGGCGCCACGATCAATGCTCAATCGAACGTCACGTACTTGCTGGCAGGCCCTACCATTACTTTAAGTAATTACGTGTCTGCTTCCAACACTTTTGGCAGCACAGGTTTCACCGGAACCACGGCATTCTCTGCGCGTGCCATAGGCAACATTGCACGACCATTTTTCCCCGACGGCATCAACGGGGCGCCCAATGGCCCCCTATCTAAGCCTATTAACATATGGAGCCCATTCAGCACCGGCTTGCAACTCGATCTTGTTTACAACGCGCTAACCTTTGCAATTCTTAACCCTGCTGACGCTAATGACGACTGCAGTGCATCGCCGCCAGCAGCGGGGATAGGTCGCATTCAAAATGGTATCCAGATTTTCCCTGGGGGCGTCCCTATCTACCGTGGCAGCGCTTTAATTGGAGCGATCGGTGTATCTGGCGACGGCGTAGATCAAGATGACATGATCGCGTTCCTCGGTTTAAGTCGTGCCGGCACTAGCGCTACAAATGCCCCTGCTGGCATCAGGGCCGACACTCTGAGCATTCCGGGGCAAAGCTCAGGTTTACGTTACGTTAACTGCCCGCAATCGCCCTTTATCAACAGTAATGCCCAGAACGTCTGCGCAGGGATTTAATCGTGAACATACCTAAAAAATATCTGCTGACGATGATTAACGCCGCGCTGCTGGCATCTCTGGTGCAGCCAGCGTTTGCAGATGAGCAGCCAGCAAAGGCCCAAGCCTCAGGCATTCAATTGCAGGTGCTGTCGCCGACAATCAAAGTGTATGCGTCCCCGCAAGCCGATGCGCTTTTGCTGTACGAAATCCCCAAAGGCAATTTGCTGGATGTGATCGAGCAGCAAGGTAACTGGTTCAAGATCAAGGTCAACTCCTACCAGGAGTTTGGTTGGGTGCGTCAGGAACCCTGGGAGTATGGTGAGCTGACGCTTTCGGTGCTGCCTAATAAAGGCGAGGTGAGTTATGCACAAGAGCAGGTTGGCGCTACCGCACCTGAGGATGCACCTCAAACCAGGCAGTTTCAACCGGCGAAACCCAATGTGATTGCCACGTTGCCACCGATTGACTCCGAGCAGGTACAGGCACCCAGCCCCAACCTGCCACGCGAAACCATCCCTATCCAGGATCGCTGGCGCATCATGCAGGCGTTGGGCTTCAAGTTTCCGTGGTATGACCCGTTCAACCAAAACCACCTCAAGGGTGATTTACCCGTACTTAAGGAATGGGGCGAAGACCTGTTCTTTAACCTGGGTGTGATTTCAGATACGGTCATCGAGTCCAGAAGAGTGGCGACACCTGTCGCCAACCAGGTTTCAACTGCGCCCGGTGCCAACAACACGTACGGCGGTAGCGAGCAATTCATATTCAACCAGAACCTGATTCTGAGTTTTAGCCTGACCAAGGGCAATACAACATTCAAACCGCCTGAGTATGAGTTCAGGTTTGTGCCAGTGCTGAATTACAACTTTGCCGATGTGGAAGAGGCTGGCGTACTTTATGCTGACCCTCGCAAGGGTACGACCCGTAAAGATGGCTTTGTCGGTGTGCAGGAGCTGTTTGCCGACGTGCACTTGCGCAATGTTTCGGATCGTTATGACTTTGACAGTATCCGTGTAGGCATACAGCCTTTCATCAGCGATTTCAGGGGTTTCCTGTTCCAGGATACGCCATTCGGCGTGCGTCTATTCGGCAACCGCGCTAACAACCGTTACCAGTACAACGTGGCCTGGTTCCGCCGCATGGAAAAAGATACCAATAGCGGGCTTAATGATGTAGGGCAAAGCCTGCGCAACGACGACATTTATGCCGCTAATCTTTACATGCAGGACTTTCCGGCACGTGGCTTTACCTCGCAAGTCTCGGTCACCCATAACCGCAATAACGAAAAGCAGCGCGAGTACGATACTAACGACTTTCTGGTGCGGCCTGCATTACTGGGTGACTTACGCCCGCACTCTTACGAGGTCACCTATCTGGGCTATACCGGTGACGGCCATTTCGGAAAATGGAGCCTCTCCACATCCAGCTACCTGGCCGTTGGTAGCGATTCGCGCAGCCCTATAGCGCAAACCAAACAGGATATTTTTGCGGGTTTCCATGCCTCCGAACTGGCGCGCGACTTCGACTGGATACGCTTGCGAGGCAACCTGTTATTAGCCTCCGGCGACAAGAATCCTTACGATGACAAATCTACCGGCTTTGATGCCATTCTGGAAAATCCCCAATTTGCCGGCGCTTCCACCAGCTATTACATACGCCAGAGCATTCCGTTGATTGGCGGCGGTGGGGTGGCGCTTTCAGGACGTAACGGCTTGCTGCCGTCGTTGAGATCTTCCCCCATTCAGGGGCAATCCAATTTTGCCAATCCAGGCCTAGTGCTATTAGGGCTTGGTGCTGACTTTGACCTGGGCCCGCAGCTCCGCGTGTTTGGCAATATCTCTGACCTGCACTTCATGAACACCTCTTCGCTGGGCGTATTGCGTAACGAAGAAATCCCGTCGAAGCATCTTGGTGTAGATGCTTCGGTGGGCTTCCACTGGCGGCCCTTGTTTAACCAGAACATTATCATCAACGGTTCAATGGGCGCTTTAATGCCGGGCGATGGCTTGAAGCAGTTATACGGTAATGATCAGGGCACTCTGTATTCCGCATTAATCAATGCCTTGATTACTTACTAAGCAGGCACTTATTAAATCGGCGCAGTCATTAAATCCAGTGCTATTACCCAATTATTAAATGAGAAGTATGCTTTTTAATCACTCTTTAAAGTCTAGCGTTTATCGTGCCGGTTCGATTGTTGCGCTGGCGTGCTTGTTCCTGTTACCCATCAGCGGGATTTCATCGGAGGAGCATCTCACGCATCGTGATTACACGGTAGCCCCTGACGCGCCAAAAACACAGACGGAAGCAGCAGCCAAAGAGAAATCTGACGGCTGCATGAGTTGCCATAGTGCGACCGACAGACACACCATGCACGCTAACCCCGGCGTCATTATTGGTTGTACCGACTGCCATGGCGGCAATGCTGCAGTGACTGTTACCAAGCATATCAGCGAGGGTGACCACAAGGCTGCAGAATATCGCGAAGCCATGGAAAAAGCCCACGTATTGCCGCGTGATGAGAAGTTGTGGAGCTCATCGGCAAACCCGCAGGTTTCCTATGCCAGGCTCAACAAAGAGCACCCGGCCTTTATCCGCTTCATCAACCCTGGCGACCTGCGCGTAGCACGCCAAGCCTGCGGTAGCTGCCACTTGCCTATCATCCAGGCACAAGAGCGCAGCCTGATGTCGACCTCCGCCATGCTGTGGGGCGGTGCCGCCTACAACAACGGCATACTGCCTTACAAGAGATATATCATCGGTGAGGCTTACACCCATGATAGCGAACCGGCTGCGCTTGTTAACCCCATCAAGCCAGACAATGATTTATTCGTGTTCAAAGGCATACTGGACAGACTCTACCCATTGCCTGCCTGGGAAACCATTCCCCCCGCCGATATTTTTCGCGTGTTCGAACGAGGTGGCCGCGTCATCAATAGCATCTTTCCCGAAGTCGGCTTGCCTAACAGCTCCGGCACGCTGCAAAAGCTGGATGAGCCGGGTCGTCCCGATATCAAGCAATCCAACCGCGGGCCGGGCACCGGCAGCAACATCGCCGTACCTGTTATCAATATTACAAAAACCCGCTTGAATGACCCGCACCTGTGGTTCCTGGGTACCAATGAGCAAGCGGGCGATTACCGTTCGTCCGGCTGCAGCGGCTGTCATAGCGTCTATGCCAATGACCGCGACCCTTTGCATTCAGGCCCTTATGCCAAGTTCGGCAATACCGGCAGCACGCAGACCATAGACCCCACTATCCCTAAAGATGAATCCGGCCATCCCCTCAAGCATGAGTTTACGCGCGCCATTCCATCCTCACAGTGCATGGTCTGCCATATGCACCAGCCCAATATTTTCGTGAATTCGTTCTATGGTTACACTATGTGGGACTATGAGTCTGATGCGCCCAGTATGTGGCCGGAAAAACAGAAATATCCTACCGATGCCGAGATACGTGCCATCAACGAGCGCAACCCTGAGGAGGCAGCCATCCGCGGCAAGTGGAGCGATCCGGATTTCCTGAAAAATGTATCCACACTCAACCCTACGCTCAAAGACACGCAATTTGCCGACTATCACGGGCACGGCTGGAACTTCCGCGCGATTTTCAAGCGCAACCGCAAAGGCGCATTGCTGGATGCCAAGGGCAATATCGTCGATGACAATGATCCCAAGAAGTTCAGCAAGGCGGTACACCTCAGCTCCATCCACATGGATATCGGCATGCAATGTGTGGACTGCCACTTTGCACAGGACATGCACGGCAATGGCCATATCTACGGTGAGGTAGCTGCGGCGATTGAGGTCGACTGTTCCGACTGCCATGGCACCGCGACCACCTACCCTACCCTGCACACCTCAGGCCCGGCTGCACGGCCGGGTGGCTTGGACCTGACCACCCTCACCACGCAGGATGGCCGTCGCCGCTTTGAATGGATAGATGGCAAACTGATCCAGCGCTCAGCCATTGACCCCAACAAAGAATGGGAAATGTCGCTGGTGAAAGATACCGTTAACCCCAACCACCCCAAATACAATGCCAAGGCCGCACGCGCCAAACTGATGAGTGCCGGCGAAGAAGGACAGCAGGGACAATGGGGGTTGGGCGTCAAAAAACTCGCGCATGACAACAGCAAGATGACCTGCTTTACCTGCCATTTATCATGGACCACCAGCTGCGCCGGTTGCCATCTGCCGATACAGGCCAACTGGAAAACGGAACGCCACCATTACGAAGGTGGGGAGACCAGGAATTATGCCACTTACAACCCGCAAGTAGCGCGTGATGACATGTTCCAGCTCGGGTTGAGCGGGCCAGTGAAAGGGTCCAAGGTCACCCCTGTGCGTTCGAGTTCGGCGCTGATCCTGTCCTCCACCAACAGCAATCGCGAGCGTATCTATATCCAGCAGCCACCTATCGCGGCCAGCGGCTTCTCGTCACAGGCCTTTGCCCCGCACTACCCGCATACCGAACGCAAGGAAGAAACCAAGACCTGCTCCGACTGTCATGTCTCCAAAGACAATGACAACAACGCCATCATGGCGCAGCTACTGCTACAGGGCACCAACTTCGTCAATTTTGTCGGCTTCAATGCCTGGCTGGGCGAAGCACATCATGTCGAAGCAGTCACAGTGACAGAGTGGGATGAGCCACAGGCGGTGATCGGCAGTTATCTGCAACGCTACGCTTACCCTGATTACTTCAAGGCGCATCAGGATCGCAAGCTGGAGCTGCCTGAAGCCTTTGATCATGGCGCCGCCGATAGCGTTAACTGCCTGCAGATGCGCGGCGAGTATCTTTACGCGGCCGAAGGCAAAGGCGGTTTCCGTGTTTACGACATTGCCAACATCGGTAATAAGGGTGTCGCCCAGCGCATCGTCACCGCACCATTTTCATCGATAGGCCAGGACACGCACGTAGCCAGCAAAAACGCCACCTGTATGGCCATCCCCACCAACCAGTCGATTGCACCCTCCAGGAATCCGGATGAGAGCAAGGACAAAGCGCGCTTTGAGCTGATGCGCAAAACCAACCAGGAACAGGCCTTCCACCCTATCTACCACTACGCCTTCATCACCGATGCGGTCGAGGGCCTGATTGCAGTGGATGTGGACACGCTGGCGGATGGCGAGCCGCGTAACAACTTCTTCAAACGCGCCGTCACCTGGAACCCGGATGGCCTGCTCAACAATGCGCGTCACATCACCCTGGGCGGACATTACGCCTATGTAGCGACACCCAAGGGCATGGTGATTCTGGATCTGGACAACCCGCTCAAGCCTAAACACATCAAGACCATCGCGCTGGATGATGTCAGAGCCTCCGCCGTGCAGTTCCGCTACCTGTTTGTAACAGACCGCAGCGGATTACGCGTGGTGGATATCACCAAGCCAAAAGAGCCTGTTTTGCTGGCGGCACAGATTCCACTGGCCAATGCTCAAAAACTCTATCTCGCCAGAACTTACGCCTATGTAGCGGCAGCCGAGCAAGGCCTGGCTATCATTGATATCGAGAAGCCGGAAAGCCCTGTCGTTTACCAGATGTACACTGCTGACGGCAAACTCAATGACGCACGTGATGTGGTGGTCGGCAGCACTAACGCCTCCTTGTTTGCCTATGTAGCGGACGGTAAAAATGGCCTGAAAGTCGTACAATTGACAGCACCGGATACGCAACCACGCTTCTATGGTTTTTCACCGGAACCTAAGCCCAACCTGATTGCCTGGCGCAATACCCAGTCAGCAGCGCTGGCAGTATCCAAGGGGCTGGATCGTGACCGCGCAGTAGATGAAACCGGGCACCAGATCGCCGTATTCGGCCGCATCGGGTCGCGGCCTTTCACCCGTGGTGAGATGGATAAGCTCTATATGCGTCCTGATGGCAATATATGGACTGTCAGCGACAAACCTAACGATAAAGACATGATTCCTAAAAAATCAGCCAAGCCAGCACCTTCGCAGGAGCAGATTCGATAATGAGAACAATACAGAGACTCAGCATAAACCTGTACCTGGCCACCAGCCTGCTTTTGAGTCTGACCACCAGCGCCTATGCCACCATGCCCAACCTGTCGCATGACCAGACAGTGGGCTCGGTAAATTGTGCGAACAGCTTCTGCCATGGCTCGATCACGCATTGGGATGAATCCAATGTGCTGCAGAATGAATACACCACCTGGGAGCGTCTGGACCGGCATACCCAAACCTACCAGGTATTGCTGAACAAGCAATCCAAGCTCATCGCCAAAAACCTGGGCCTGAAAAAACCAGCCCATGAGTCCAAAGTCTGCCTGGATTGCCATGCGCATAACCCGGCTACGGATCAGCGCGGCGAACGTTTTATCATGAGTGAAGGCGTGGGCTGTGAGGGCTGCCATGGCCCGGCCGGGCGCTGGATCAAGTCGCACACGCTGGCAGGTGCCAGCCATGCCGACAACATTGAAAACGGGCTCTACCCGACTGACTCACCTGTGGCGCAGGCCAAGCTCTGCCTGTCTTGCCATTTTGGCGACGAAAACCGCTTTATCACTCACCGCATCATGGGCGCGGGACATCCACGCATCTCTTTTGAACTAGAGACCTTTACTGCCATCCAGCCCGCCCACTTCCGTATTGATGATGATTGGCACAAGCGTAAAGGTGATTACAACCCGATCAAGGTCTGGGCCATCGGCCAGGTTATTGCCTCACAGCAGTTGCTTAATGCATTTGCCGACCCCAAACTGGGGCGTGACGGCATCTTTCCCGAACTGGTGTTGTTTGATTGCCATGCCTGCCACCACCCCATGAGCGAGAAAAAATGGACACCGCGCCTGGGCGTTGGCCCCGGCCGCATCCGTCTGAATGACAGCAACCTGCTGATGTTGCGCGCCATTGTGCGAGTGGTCGACTCCAGCAATGCAGCGGAATTTAACAAGCGTATCATGCAGATGCACCAGGCAGTTTCTGGCAATGGCGATCCTACCGGCATCAGCCCGACCGAGTCTGCGCAAAAGGTAGCTGCAACGCTGGAAACCTACGTTATGCTGATCAAGAACCAGAGCTTCAACCTGCCGCAGCTCAAACAGGTGTACCTGGCTTTGATTGATGAGGCGATTGATGGCCAGTTCTCAGATTATGCTGGCGCTGAACAGGCCTATATGGCCATCTCCAACCTGTCACTGTCATTGGCCAAAATGGGTGGTTTGAAGTCTGCGCTAGAGGTGAATCGCCAGTTGGCAAACATGCGTAAAACGCTCACCAATGACGAAACGTACCAACCCAAAGCCTTTGCCAAGCAATTGGCTGATCTGAAATATACAGTATCGCAAACGAGGTAAGCCATGAGCCAGCCCAATATGAATCCGAGCAAAAGTAGCCATACAGACATGCTGTTTGCCGATGCAGAAGCGCAATACGACATTATTATCGTAGGCTCAGGCCCGGCAGGGCTTTCCGCCGCCGCACATGCCAAGGCCTTGAATGCCAGCCACCTTCTGCTTGAGTGCGAAACCCATACTGCCGATACCATCTACAAGTATCAAAAGGGCAAGCATGTGATGGCCGAGCCCGGTATCGTACCGCTGCGCAGTGACCTCAAGTTTGCGGAAGGGCTGCGCGAAACCGTGCTCAAGACCTGGGATGACGGCGTCACTGAGCAGCAAGTCAATATTGCCTATGGCAAGCGCGTCAACTTCATGCAGCGCGATGAAGCTACGCGCATCTTCACCGTGCGTTGTGAAGATGGCAGCGAATATACCTCCCGTAGCGTTATCCTGGGCATAGGGTTGCAGGGTAACCTGCGGAAGCTTGGCGTTCCCGGCGAAAATTCACCGCGCGTGCAATATACGCTGTCAGATCCCGATGAATTCAAGGGCGAGACCATCATCGTCATCGGTGCCGGCGATGCCGGCATTGAAAATGCACTGGGGCTGATGAAGCAGAACACGGTGTATATCCTCAACCGTCAGACCGAGTTTGCTCAATGTAAGGAAGGCAATCGCAACCTCATTACCAAGGCCGAAAAATCAGGCCAGATCAATGTCTGCTATAGCGCCAATACCCTGCGGGTTGAAGACACCGGCAGCGAGCCGCCACTCAATTTCGTTTTCAACGGCAGGGATGGCGAAGTATCAGTGCCGTGTCATCGCGTGATTGCGCGCCTGGGGGCGACACCGCCACGCAAGCTGGTTGAAAGCTTCGGCATCAAGTTCCCCAATGACAACCCGGCATCCGTGCCGGTGCTGTCCGAGCGCTATGAGTCCAATGTGCCCGGCTTGTTCATCGTCGGCGCGCTGGGTGGCTATCCACTCATCAAACAGGCGATGAATCAAGGTTACGAGGTAGTGGAAACCATACTCGGTCGTGAGATCGAGCCCGTAGATGAGCCCCTGCTGAAAAAGAAAATCGGACCATGGCGCCCATTGTCTACAGTGTCGGAAGCGCTGGATTTCATACTTAACGGAGTACCGCTGTTCCAGGCTATGTCCAAGCTGCAACTGCGCGAATTCATGCTGGACTCGACCATACTGACGCCACGTAAAGGCTCAGTTGTCTTTAAGAAGCTGGACTACACCAACACTTTCTTCTCGATTGTGGAAGGCGATGTAGAAGTCGAGATTGAAGACAAGGATGGCAAGAAAAAACGGATCAAGCTGCCTACCGGCTCCTTCTTTGGAGAGATGGGACTGATTTCCGGCCGACGCCGCACCGCCACTGTATTTGCCGGCGAACGTTGCGTGCTGCTGGAAACCCCCCGTAATACCATGCTGCGCCTGATTGCCGCAGTGGATGATGTGCGTCGCCAGATTGATGAATCTTTCCTGCGCAATGCGATTTACAACTACATTGGCCCGATGTTGAGTCGTGAAGCCGTGGATGCGCTGGTCAACAGCGGCGTAGAAAAACGCAAATTTCAGGCTAACCAGGTGTTGTTCAGCGAAGGCGATGATGCTGATGGTTTGTATCTGGTGCGCAGCGGCTCGCTGACCGTATCCAAAGTCATCGATAACCAGGAAAAAATTCTGTCCTACGTTTCAGCCGGCAATTACGTCGGCGAAATGGCACTGGTCAACAACTCAAAACGCACTGCCACAGTAAAAGCTGCCGTATATACCGAGGTTCTGGTACTCAAGGCCGATGCCTTCAAGCAACAGCTTGCTCTCAACCCCGCATGGCGCCAAGCTATCGAAAGTGTGATGGCGGAACGTACCCGCGCCAACGTGATGGCTACCGAAAAAACCGGCCAGGAAAGCGACTTGATACGCTTCATGCTCAAGCAAGGCCTAGGCGAGGCTTCAGATGTACTTATCATCAACGAGTCTATGTGCATCCAGTGTAACAACTGTGAAACCGCGTGTGCCGAAACGCACAAAGGCACCTCACGCCTGAAACGGGAGGCCGGCCCTTCTTTTGCCAACTTCCACCTGCCCGTGGCTTGCCGCCATTGCGAAAATCCCAGCTGCATGAAGGATTGCCCACCGGATGCGATTACCCGCTCCAAGGAAGGTGAAGTATTCATCAGCGATGCTTGCATAGGTTGCGGCAATTGTGAGCGCAATTGCCCTTATGGCGTCATCCAGATGGCCGTGCAAAAACCGCCGAAAATGGGTGCCAACATGCTCTGGCTGTTATTTGGCCTGGGCGCAGCCCCTGGCGAGAGACAACCGGATTATGACCCAAATGCCGCTAAAAAAGCCGTCAAATGTGACCTGTGCTCCGGCCAGAGCGGTGGCCCGGCATGCGTGCGGGCATGCCCTACCGGTGCCGCCATACGCACATCGCCGGAAAAAATATTTAAACCCATCAGCATGGGCTTTGATGAATAAGTGAACTAACAAGCTCATTCTTTTTCAACAAGCAACTGTTGTTATCACCGGAAAGTATCGACCCACCACTCTTTTAAAGCCGCATGTGCATGCCGTACATCAGTGGACAAATGGCATTGCCATGCTCCCAACGAACCATGATAATGTATCCAAGCCTATGACTCAGCCTGTGATTCGCGGATTTCCCAGTACACTAGAAGATCGTTTAAGTGTCCCACTTAAACGCTGGGATACCTATGTCGCTGAGGGCCGCTTTGAACAGTTCATTGAGTTCACAGTGGCGGTCAACAGCCTGACTGAACATTTTAATGCCTTGCGCCTGCCGGGCTTGGTGCGCTTATGCACCGGCCTGGAAAATGCCGCACTCGACAAGATAGACGATGAGCACGCCCACCCGCTTTCGCAAGAGGATGTCCAGCTACTGCAAAGGCAGATCAATGCACTGATTGGTGCTATCTCCACCCTGCAACCACCGGCGCCTGATAAACGTGCGAGTAGAACGGCCCCCATGCCCGACCATGACTGGATCAAGCCGCGCTCAGTATGGGTGGTTGCCTCTCCAGAAAAACGCGGCATGGCAGAAGCCCTCGGCAGCCAACTTGGATTTTTTGGCTTCAAGGCATCACAGCTAGGCTGGGATGCCGCACCGTTAAACGCGGACATGCCTTTAGCCGTGCTCTTCATCCCCGCCAACAGTACAGCACATGCTGAGGAGCTGGCTTGTATCGCCAATATTCGTGCTGCATACCCTACCAGCCAGTTAATCTATCTTGGCGAACAATCAAGTATCGAGCCTATCGTCGCCCTCATGCGTACCGGCATCGACATTACGATTCCGTTTGAGGATCAACCCTCCAGGGTGCTTAACTGCATCCTTGATCTGGTCAAGAGCAATGATCAGGAAAAAAGCCGCGTACTCATCGTGGAGGATTCACGTGTTGCTGTCACTGTCATTCAGCGCACTTTGACAGAGCATGGAATCGATACTCATGCCATCAACGATCCGGGAGAGTTGCTGACCGTGCTTGCATCCTACCGTCCAGACCTGATTTTAATGGACATGTACATGCCCCGCTTCAATGGCATTGAAGCAACGCGCGTATTGCGCCAGCTGGCTGATTACAGCTCGCTGCCCATTGTCTATGTCTCCGGCGAATCCGAAGTGAGCATGCAAGTGGAGGCTTTACGCCTGGGTGGCGACCAGTTTCTCATCAAGCCGTTTAACCCAGTGTTACTGGCAGCCGTTGTCAAAACCAAGATCGAACGCTATCGTGAAGCCCAGCGTTCCAGCCGCACAGATGGCCTGACCGGACTGCTGAACCATACTGCCGTTAAATCCGGCTTGAAATCCCTGGTTGATCAAATGCCGGCGCAGGGTTCGCTAACCGTTGCCATGATCGATATTGACCACTTCAAGTCTGTCAATGACACTTACGGCCACCCTGTTGGTGACCAGGTGATACGCAGCCTGGCTTGGCTGCTCAAGGGACACCTGCGTTCAAACGACCTGATCGGTCGCTATGGTGGCGAAGAGTTTCTGTTGGCACTGCCGGGCATTACCGTCGAACAGGCTGAGCTGGTCATCAACCAGATTCGTACTGACTTTGCAGCGCTACCGCATGCACATACCAATGGTTCGCTATATTGCAGCTTCAGCGTTGGTATTGCCTGTTACAGCATAGCTGATACTGCAGACAGCCTGACTGAAGCAGCCGATGACGCCTTGCTGCAAGCCAAGCGCAACGGCCGTAACCGTATAGAAAAAGCACCTGCTGACAAAAATCTGTTAGCCTGACTTTATATCTACTACCCTGTAGCCAGAAAATAGATTAGTCTGTCCACAAGACAAAAAATTGCTGCCTTAAGAACAGACTTCACCACATGGCGTTACTTCATACCCTCTGCCGCTATTGCCACCAAGTCACGCCTTACCGACTGATATTAACGCTATTGCTCGCGATCTTTCCGTGGACAGTATGCCAGGCGAAGCCTTTCGAGTTGGCCGGGCAATGGCTACAAGCCCCACAGCAATGGCAGTACCAGCAACAAAGCCAGCTCAATAGCCCTTCTCTAATCCCAGTAACACACCCGAAACCAACCGGTGGGCATTACTTTTTTCAGGCAGATTTTGATGTCACACAGCCTGGCACACTGGTGATTGATTTCAAAAATGCGAGCGTGCTGGGCCAGTTCCGTCATTTTGTATTTGATCGCCAAGGGCAACTGCTCGCCCAGGTTGAGGGCGGCATCCAGAACCACACCCCCAACCCCTTCTTTTTGCGCCATGGCCGCGAGCTGCAGTTGGCGCCTGGCAACTACCGCCTGGTCACCGAACTATCTTCACCGTTCTTCATCGCCCAGCCTCAGCCCTATATCGACTCCCTCGAACATTACCGGCAAGCCATTAAGCCAGGCAACGCAATATCGCTGATCTGTATGGGTGTATTCCTAGGTCTCGGCATTTATTACCTGACACTGGCTGGTGTGCGGCAGCGCAGGACTGAAAGTATGTATGCCTTGTTTATCCTGGGCAACCTGCTTTACAACGGCACGGCACTGCTCATTTTTCCGGATTTATTCGACACGCACTGGTTCTACCTGATTAGCATCCCCATCCTGTTTTCCAATATTGCCTATATCCTCTTCGTACAGTCGCTATTGGATATCCGGCGTGACCAGAACCCACGCCTCTACTGGGCTGGCATAGCCAGTATAGGCCTGATGGTGGTCTTTATTGGCCTGGCGGCACTTTATCCCAACTGGTCGCTGGAATTTGATCGCTACGGTGTTGGGCTGTTTCTGACTTATGGCCTGGTCTCCGGGATTACCCGTGCCCGACAGGGCAATCACTCTGCGCGTTATTATCTGGTGGCCATACTGGCATTTTGCATACTAGGCTTTGGCGCCATTACGCTGGGCGGGTTAGGTGGTGAATTCACACTCTACGTGGAACACCTTGGCCTGGTGGCAGTCACAGTAGAGGTAATACTGCTGGCTTTGGTGCTCTCCTATCAGTTCTCACAATTACACCGCGAAAAGGAACACGCGCTGTCCAGCCTGAAACAGAGCCAGCTCATTGCATTGACAGACGCATTGACCGGCCTACCCAACCGCTATGCGCTTGAAGATAGCATGGCCCAGTTACCTGCCCACGGCAGCCTGACTTTTCTTGATATTGACGGGCTGAAATACTACAACGACCATTTCGGGCATGACCGAGGCGATGTATTGCTGCGTGAATTTAGCCATGTACTGCGTGAAAATCTGGCAACACACGGCAAGCTGCATAGGCTGGGAGGCGATGAGTTTGCCATCTCCTGCCCAAGCGGCAACCTGGATGCCATTAAAATAGCCATATCGCAAACCGTGGAGACATTACATGCGCAGGGCTTCGAATTCGCTGGTGCCAGCCATGGTTCTGTGCACATTCATGAGCATGAGGAAAGAGGCTACCTCATGCACATGGCGGATACGCGTATGTATGAAAGCAAACGCAGCCGCAAAACAGCAATAGACTAACAGCCACACTTCACTGAAGGAAATACATCATGGCTAATAGCAATTACACGGTACTCATCACAGGGGCCAATCGTGGCCTGGGCCTAGAGTTCACACGGCAATACGCAGAAGATGGCTGGCAAGTGATTGCCTGCTGCCGCGACCCGAAATCGGCAATCGCCCTCAATGCGCTAGCTGCATCGGCAGGCAATATCCCTGGGCGACCAATCGAAGGGCAACCAATCCAAGTGCGGCAATTGGATGTCAACGACTTTGCGCAGATAGACCAACTGGCCAAACAACTCAACGGACAGAAGATAGACTTGCTCATCAATAACGCAGGGGTATACCCGCAAAGCGCTTGGGGCCACATTGACTATGAAGCCTGGGCGCAGGCATTCAAGATCAACACCATGGCGCCATTGAAAATGGCTGAGGCTTTTGTTGAGCATGTGGCAGCCAGCCAGCTCAGGAAAATTGTCACCCTCAGCAGCAAAATGGGCAGCATGGATGACAATTCCAGCGGCGGTAGCTACCTGTATCGCACCAGCAAAGCTGCAGTCAACATGGTGATGAAAAGCCTGGCAATAGACCTTAAACCAAGAGGGATTGCTTCAACCATACTGCATCCCGGCTGGGTGCAAACCGATATGGGTGGCCCCAACGGGCTGATCAATACCGAGCAGAGCGTGACTGGTTTGCGCGAGGTGATAGCGCAGCTGACCCTGGAAAACAGCGGTAGATTCATGGCCTATGATGGCAAGAAAATTCCCTGGTAGTACCCTGCCACTACCAGCGGCGACTCAGCATGAAATGCATAAACAGGGCTTCATTCCTCACTTGCGCATTACCATATAGTGGGTTTGAATAATCCACCTTCACCAGCGGTGAATACTCCACACCACCTGTCATTTGCCATTGCGGAGTAATCTGGCGTGCCGCGCCCAAGGTAAAGTGATGCTCCAGTATCGCCGCCAGCAAAGGACTGGAGCTTTCTGCCGGGACAGGATTACGGCCATAGTTGTATCCGGCATATAAGGTGGTACGTTCGTTAAGCGTATAGGCCAGGCCGGTCGCAAACACCAACTGGTTTTTCCAGTTTTGTGGCGTCACTACAGTGTAATCCGGAGGCGCAAGTGAGTTGCCCGGATCAGTGGCATGCAATGTCGCCGTAGAAACTGCATCAGCCCAGTTCAGCCAGTTAAGCTTGAACGAGAGCAACCAAGGCTCTGCAGGCCGCAAAGCCAAACCAAGGGCTACTTCACGTGGCAATGCAAACCCCTTGAAGCTGGCATTTTGATACCTCACCTTACCCAAGCCAACCGCCGTAAAATTAGCATCAAGCTCGCCGCCCGTCAGCGGCAACTCGGTCTTTTCGGTATAGGTTGCAGCCAGTGTAAGGGATGGATTAACTCGATATTGCGCACCGAGCTTTAAACCAAATCTTAGCGCGCTGGCATCCTTAAGATAGTAGCCCGGAAACTGGGCATTAGATGTCTCCGGGAATACTTTCTGCTCTACGCTAGCATAGACAAGCGCCAGGCTTGCCCCCAGCGACAGCGCATCATTGACCTGGCAACCGAAGCCTGGAATGACCTTGGCAATACCAAATAATGAGGAAAGCTCATCGCGGGTACCGAATGCAGTATTCAGGTTCTTGAAAACCCCACCCGCCCCGCCTTGCGCAAACAACCCGACACCGCCTGTACACGGCAGGTTTTCCAGCGAAGTGGCATAACCGCCGCCGCCCAATAACGTATAGCGGTTAGAAGCATGCTCATTATTGCCCAGGCTATCCTGATGGGAAAGATCGAGAGTACGCAGTACCGATGTAAAGCCATCAAAAGCCTGCCCGCGGATTTGCACCAAGCCCGCAGGATTGGTGTTCAGCGCGCTGGTATCCCGGGCTACTGCAATATCGGCACCGGCCATTAGCGTAGATTCAGCGCCGAAACCGATGAGGTTGATCCCGTTAGTGGCACTGGCTGATGGGCTGAGCTGAAACATCAGCACTGCTATGCAACATGCAGCTAATTGCTTCAACCTGCTTCTGGAATAGACTGGGAAATTCATCACAGGAAAACCACTCAACTTCATATACTGCCACCCTTTTATTTTTAATATCTCATGGTTAAGTGTAGCAAACGGTGTCATAAGACATTTCCGGAATAGGCTTGGCAATACCATTTAAATTGCCGGATAGCGCCATATTGCCTGACTGTAAGTCAGTTTATCCATCGTTTCAACATGATCAATCACATTTCCCGTGTGCTAAGGATTTCAGCTACTATCCTGTCTGTGATCGCTCTCTATTACGACTCACCACATCATCTAATAAGGATAATAATGCCATGTTTGATCTCATTAACTTTTTCCCCGGTTTTAATATAGCGACCTCCGCATTTGCATTTCTAGCATTCATCATTCTGCTTTCCGTTTGGCTGCGGAGGGTTGTGCCGACGAATGAAGTGCATATCGTGCAATCCGGTAGTAAAACCATCTCATATGGCAACGGGCATGAAGCTGGGAATACCTATTTTGAATTTCCAGCATGGGTTCCAAAGTTAGGGGTTCTAGTCTCGAAATACCCAGTGTCCGTGTTCTCGGAGGAGTTAGTAGATTACGAAGCTTACGATCAAGGACGACTCCCTTTTGTTGTGGATGTGAAAGCCTTTTTCAGAATCAGTGATAGCAATACCGCAGCACAGCGTGTCTCTTCGTTTGAGGAAATGAAAAGCCAGCTAAATGCCATCTTGCAAGGTTGCGTACGCAGCATTCTGGCTTCCAATGATATCGAGTCCATCATGCAGGATCGCTCAAAATTTGGTGAAGCATTTACCAAGGAAGTTGAAGCCCAGTTAGCCTCCTGGGGTGTTTCTACGGTGAAAAGTATTGAGTTGATGGATATTCGCGATGCAGAAGGCTCTACCGTCATCCGCAACATCATGGACAAAAAGAAATCCCAGATAGAAATGGAAAGCCGCGTTGAAGTCGCAAAAAACAAGAAGCAGGCTGAGATTTCCGAAATTGATGCCCAGCGCGAAACCGAAGTAAAAAAACAGGAGGCTCTGCAACAAGTGGGTATGCGCACTGCTGAGAAAGAACGTGAAATCGGCATTGCCAATGAAAAGGCCACCCAATCGATTTCTGAGCAACAGAAAGTCACTAAAGAAAGAGAAATGGAAGTTGTGCAGGTGAGTGAAGTGAAAAAAGCTGAGATTGATAAACAAGTGCAGGTCGTTGAGGCCGAAAAGATCCGGGAAACCTCGGTGATCAATGCGGAAGCTGAAAAGAAAACTTCGGTCATCAACGCAGAGGCAGTGAAAGAGTCGACTTTAATCAAGGCTGAAGGGGAAAAGTCATCTTCAATTCTGATTGCAGATGGTAACTTCCAGGCCAAGCAATTTGAAGCTCAAGGAATAGAAAAAGAAGGTTCCGCCAAAGCTGCTGCTGAAAAAGCCATGCAACTGGCACTGGTTGAATCACAAATCACACTGGCCAAAGAAATCGGCACAAATGACGGCTATCAGCATTATCTGATTTCATTGAAGCAGGTCGAGGCGATTATTCAAGTAGGCACCGAACAGGCAAAAGCGCTGGAGAAAGCAGATATTAAAGTCATTGCCAACGCAGGCGATGTTAATTCCGGCATAAACAAGGTGATGGATTTGTTCAGCGCCAATGGTGGAACCCAGATAGGCTCTATGCTGGAAGCGCTCTCACAAACTGATGCAGGGAAGTCGCTAATTACCAAATTCGCAGACAAGTTGGGGCAGAAAACCCCAAAAGCCGATTAGCTCAATTTGCGCTGATGGGCTTTAGCCGCTCATCAGCGCTCTTGATAGCAAGGCTAGCCTGTGTTTCTCAACCCTGCTGCAATGCCATTGATCGACAGATGGATACCAAGCTTGAGGCGCTCATCGGTTTCCCCGGCGCGGTAACGTTTGATCAGCTCTACCTGTAGGTGATTCAACGGATCCAGGTAAGGCAGGCGGTTCTTGATTGAGTTGGCCAGCGTGGGGTTATTACACAATCGCACTTCGCTGCTCAACAACAGATTCAGAGCTTGGGTGGTTAACATATACTCGTGCTCAATGCTGCTGAAAATCTCTTCGCGCAACACCTCATCCTCTACCAGCTGGGTATAGCGACGCGCCACTACCAGGTCGGTTTTGGCCAGCACCATATCCACATTAGCAATTAAGGTCTTGAACAATGGCCATTCGTCCAGCATCTCGCGCAGAACTTGCGTGCGCGACTGCCGGGCTTTTTCGTCCACGTCCAGATACTGGTGGATGGCGCTACCCAGGCCAAACCAGCCCGGTAATAGCAACCGGCACTGCCCCCAGGAGAAGCCCCAGGGAATAGCACGTAAATCTTCTATCCGACGCGTGGACTTTCTGGCGGCCGGGCGGCTACCTATATTGAGCTCGGCGATTTCGGAAATTGGCGTAGCGCTAAAGAAATAGTCGGCAAACCCTGGCGTTTCATACACCAGGCTGCGATAGGTCGTCATGGCGGTGGTGGACAGGTCTTCCATGATTGCTTCAAACGACCTGCGTTTTTTGGTAACCAGTTCATCCTGCGGAAACAGCGTGGCATCTATAGTGGCAGCGATCAGCGTTTCCAGGTGTTGGCGCCCTACCTTGGGGTCGGAGTATTTATTGGCGATGATCTCACCCTGCTCGGTGAGGCGGATTTGGCCATCAACCGTGCCGTGCGGCTGCCCCATGATGGCCTCATAGGTAGGGCCACCGCCACGGCCGACTGAACCACCGCGCCCATGAAACAGGCGCAGCCTGATCTTGGCTTGGTTGAACAGCTCTACCAGCGATATTTCGGCCTTGTATAACTCCCAGTTGGAAGTGAGAAAGCCGCCATCCTTGTTGCTGTCGGAATAGCCCAGCATGATTTCCTGTTCGTTACCCTGGTTACGCAACACATGGCGTATGCCAAGCAGGCTGAG
>Ga0208754_100135_pt1 | contig 44201 bp, 49 predicted proteins | sample LakWasMet55_HOW8_2_FD_183889 | JGI IMG/M metagenome (GOLD analysis project Ga0208754, IMG submission 183889) | Freshwater sediment methanotrophic microbial communities from Lake Washington under simulated oxygen tension - Sediment Metagenome... | ecosystem: Environmental > Aquatic > Freshwater >... | reverse complement strand
ATTTTTGTTTCCCCGCTTTGGTTTTTCCGTTACGTGTCAGATGGCTGCTTCCGCAGCGGGTGCAAGTATGAGTTTCTGTTATCATGCCCCGTATTTTACACAAAACAGTTATAGCTCAACCACTACCGAATTTGGTAATCCGATTGAAGCTGATACGGTGGTTTTCGGTGAGGAAATCAATCTTTCTGACTTTAGCGTTTCATGGGGAAGTGTAGATGCCGGGTATTCTGGATTTACGCAGATATTGCATCAGACTCTGGATATAAATTGGCAGCCGGGTTCAGTGCTTAAAATAGCACTTCCCAGAGAAGATGAAGGAAGCTGGCTTAAAGCAGACTTTGGCATAGAGTTTTTTGAATTTGCTGACGGCAGCCGAATAACGATGGTGCAAATGTTGGCATTAGCCGGACCGTCTCCAGAGCATGCACCTACCATCAACGCCCCTCTGGAAGATCAGGTGGCTATCGAAAGCATGCCCTTTTCATTGACACTTCCTGCCGGTACATTTTTAGACCAGGATGCCGGGGATATTTTAACCTACAGTCTGGACTACACCACATATCCTCCTTACTGGTTAATCTTTAATCCAGAAACGCGCATATTTAGCGGTACCCCCCGATGCCAACGCCATTTACCCAGCCGAGATTACCGTAAGGGCAACAGACCGGTTTGGTGCATCAGTCGCCGATACTTTCACAGTGACAGTAAATTCCATCAATCATGTGAACGGAACGGATGGTGATGACCTATTGCTGGGTACACCCGCATCTGATGCTCTGAACGGACTGTCAGGCTCCGATACCCTGAATGGCGGCTTAGGAGCAGATATACTAATAGGCGGACAAGGTAACGACATCTATGTGATTGATAACTCCCTGGATGCCGTGATTGAAGAATTCAATGAGGGCGTTGATATTGTCAAATCCAGTGTTAGCTATACCTTAAGTGACAATGTTGAAAACTTGACCCTTACCGGTACAGCGGCTGTTAGCGCGACGGGCAATATACTTGATAACGTCCTTACCGGTAACAACATAGCCAATATGTTGGTAGGAGATGAAGGTAATGACAGATTGACAGGAGGCATAGGCGCAGACACCTTGCTGGGTGGAATCGGAGACGATACTTACATTATTGACAGCTCACTTGATGTGGTCACTGAACATTTCAATGAGGGCATCGATCTGGTCAGATCAAATGTATCTTATGCCTTAGCTGACAATATTGAGAGCCTAACCCTAACTGAAACCGCAACGATCAGCGGTACCGGTAATGGCCTTGATAACATATTAACCGGCAACAGCGCAGATAATTCTTTGCTGGGTGGTGATGGTAAAGACAGGTTGTCGGGTGCAGCAGGGGCCGATACCTTGCTAGGCGGCCTCGGTGACGATACCTACATTGTTGACAGTCCACTGGATGTGGTCACTGAACATTTCAATGAGGGCATTGATCTGGTCAGGTCAAGTGTATCTTATACCTTAGCTGACAATATCGAGAACCTGATCCTGACCGAAACCGCAACCATCAGCGGTATCGGTAATGCCCTCGATAATGTGTTGACCGGCAACGGCGCAGATAATTCTTTGCTGGGTGGTGACGGTAATGACAAGCTGATCGGCGCAGCAGGGGCCGACACTCTGTTAGGCGGAACAGGCGATGACACTTATATAATTAATGCCCTGAATGATGTTATTAACGAGAATGCCAACGAAGGCAACGATACAGTAGAAACCAGCATCACCTATACGCTGGGCACCAATGTCGAGAATCTTGCTTTAACTGGCTTATCTGCATTGAAGGGAACAGGTAATGCCTTGGATAACCTGATTACAGGCAACAATGCTGCCAATATTCTGACCGGTGCTGCCGGTAAAGATACCCTGCTGGGTGGTTTGGGCGCAGACCGGTTTGTATATACCTCGGTTACCGATACCGGTGTAGGCACAATATTAAGGGACATTATCCAGGACTTTTCTTCAGCCCAGGGCGATAAGATTGATGTGAAAGCCATTGATACCAACAGTAATCTTGCCGGTGTGCAACAGTGGGCTTTTGTGGCTAACGGCTTTAGCGGTGTGGCAGGCCAAGTGAGTTTTGATGGAGTCAGTCATCTTGTGCAGTTTGACCGTAATGGCGACAGGGCAGCAGATATGCAAATTGAACTGACCGGCGTCAACACAGTGACTGCCGCTGATTTTGTTTTTGTATAGCCGCTAACTGACAGGTTTGCGGCTATAGATCGTTACTTCGAGCGGTTATCTCATGACAGTTTTCAGTAAATGGACTAAATTTTTGCAGGCAGCGGGTAATATAAACCATCTCATTCAGTTATAAGGCACTCTAAACAAAGCCGCAGTTTAGGTCTGCCAAGCACTGGAACAGAAGAAATCCCGCTACGCCCATAATGAGACATATCTTCCAAAAGATACACAATACCTACCTTATTTGCTATCGCATTGCTACAGATTACGTCTTACCGCATTTATTTTCATTTCTGCAAAGAAACTCACACTAGAAAATAGGCAGCACACGAACTCTTTACACCCTCGCGTAAGTGTTTGAGCTTAACCTGATCTTCATTTACCCCGCACAACAAGCTCTGCTATTGAGTAAATCAACCCTATTCATTTCTGCCTTATTCCAGTTAAACTGTGGGCTTATCGCTGCCGACAACACTTTGATTTATTGCATGCTGCATTTTTGCTATCCAAATGCCAGTCTGCCAACGGGTTATTTGTTGTCATAAATAAACTCAATCATCAGGAAACTTATTATGAAGCAATACAAGCGCACATCCTTTCCTCTCCTTTGCCTATTGATGGCATGGCTTGCAGTAGCCAATCCTGGCTCCGGTTATGCCGCAACGACACCTAACACTATTACTATAAACATAGGCGCGTTGTTGTCGCTGACCGGTAACTGGTCATCTCTGGGTACCCTGAGTAAGACACTGTTGTTAATGGCAAAAAGGGATGTTAACAACTATCTGGCTGCTCATAGTTCGAAGGTAAGGGTCGATGTATTGGTGCGAGATACCAAGCTTGATCCCGGCATAGCGCTACAGAAATTCCAGGAACTGATTGCCCAAAAAGTGGTTGCGGTCGTCGGCCCGCAATCCAGCTCCGAAGTCGCCGCACTGAAGGATCTAGCGAACATCAGAAAAATCCCGCTACTCAGTCAGGGCAGCACAGCATCATCTTTGGCATTGGGCGGCGATATGGTGTATCGGCTGGTGCCTGACGATAATCATGAAAGCGAGGCGGTGACGGCATTGCTGACCTCGCGTAATGTGCAAGTCGTGATACCGGTATGGCGTAACGATGCAGGTAACGGCGGACTTCGCAATTCATTAAAAAAGCGTTTTGAAGCAAGCGGCGGCACAGTGATGCCCGGCGTTCGTTATAATCCCGATACCCAGGATTTTTCTCCGATAGCTGCCAAAGTTCAGGCGCAAGTGAACACGGCATTGCAAAACCATCCTGCTGCTACCGTTGCAGTCTATCTGGCCGGCTTTGATGAAGTGGTATCGTTGTTTCATTCCGCAAGCCCTTTGCCCAAATTGAAAAGCGTCAAGTGGTACGGCAGCGACGGCGTGGCCTTAAGCGCGGCATTGCTGGACGACGCTCAGGCGGCGCAATTTGCGATGACTGTGGATTATCCGAATCCTATTCCGGGCTTGCCGCAAACGTCCAAAGAAAAATGGCAGGCTTTATCAAACCGGGTCTTCGCAATAACCGGTCGCAGACCCGACGCCTTTGCCTTGGCCGCTTATGACGCGTTTTGGATAGCCGCACTGAATGCCAGTTACAACAGGTCCGCAGAGCATTTTGCAACCCAGGACATTCTGGCACAAACTGCGGATACCTATTTCGGCGCTACCGGCTGGACAGCGCTTAGCAGAGCCGGTGACCGCAAACACGGCGATTACGATTTTTGGGCTTTACGCCAGGGTACCGGCGGTGTTGTGCAATGGGTGAATGTATGTCGTTATGATACGACTTCAGGTCTTGATGAACCGCTTACTTGTCCGGTGAATTAACCCGGTAGCCTGGTTTTGATAACGCGATAAGACGCAATACCTAACATACGGTCACAAGCCATTCGGCGGAATACGTTACGAGACTGTGAAAGTATTATCAGAACTAGGCTAAAAGCATTTTTTAACCACGACTGCACGAAGAACGTTAAGATAAAATCTATTTAATTCAATATATTGAAATTTTTCGTCTTCGTGGTTATGCTTTAAATTTGAATAAAAATGCTTCCTTTCAGAGTCTCCTGCGCTATTCCCCCCACGAGCTGACTCTTGCTGAAGCTTGGTAGAAATTAGTGTGTCTCCGGTTCTTGCTTTGTCCAGAGCGAAGTCTGTAGTTCAAATACTTAAAGAAGTGCTTACGATTTATGGTTATAGAGGTGCATACAGTAAGTCCCCCTATAACTATTGTTGAATTCAATTTTTAAAACAAGCCGGTAAGATGTAATCAAGTAAAAGCAATGTGTGTAGTCGCACAGACACAGCTTAATCATTCGGGTATATTCAAAACGCAGGCAAGGCGGTTATGTGGCCAACTTACTCGTTAAGAATAAATCGAGTAATTTAACTAAATACCCAAACAATAAATGTTTTTTAATCTTTGTCTGGATTACCAAGAATTATCAATAAATCCCACTCAAATTAAACTAACAGGACAAAAACCATGATTAATACCAACCAGATTAAGCCCGATATGCCTGTCGTTTGCTCTAAAGATGGCCAGTTTGCCATTGTCGATCACATGGAAGGGAAAAATACTATCAAGCTGACGAAAGACAAGACCGGTCAGCATCATTACATACCGGTAAATTGGGTAACCTCAACAGAGGGCGGCAAAGTTAAAGTAGACCGTCCTGGAGATGAAGCTATGCGCGAATGGTCGGTAACTCCACCAATCGTATAGGCAAATAACTCCACACTATAGTGCCATGCGGATAAGAGTAATTTTTGCTTCTGTTGGGAAGCTAGGAGCTATAAGCAGGCACAATATCACTAAATAAAGGCAACTATTATGAAAATCAGAAAAACTACAAACGCGATGTTTAACCATTTAAATACGAAACAGTTGTATGTTACAGACGAGCATTTGTTAAAAAAAGTCAGCCTCCCTGTCTGTTTGGCTATTGTTATGAGTATTAGCCTGGGATTTGTTACACAACCTGTACGGGCAGAAAGCCAAAACCCTGTCAGTAAACCTGCAGATGGAAAAGGGGCATTACCCTCATTTGCCCAAGCAGATATAAATGGCGATCACTTCGTTACTAAGCATGAATTAAAAAACTTCCCTTTTTTATTGCAAGTATTCGACAAGGTAGACGCGGGCGAGGATGGCAAGCTGGAGCAGCATGAATACCAAAACCTGGAAATGGAAACCAAAAAGGAAGGAGAAGTCAGGTAGGGCACATAGCGAGTATCTTTTACTAAAGCATAGTAATTTCAACAAGGTACGAACCACATACCCACTTGATCTTGGTATATTTAAGCGTTACTAAATAGTAACATACAGCAAAATCAAGCATGATTTTTATGCTTAACATTACAATGTTTCAATATATCAACCCGTAATGTGGACGAATGTAACAGAGTTTGCAATCAATGCCATTGAAATAGAAGTAGGTCGGAATAAGGCCGCCCAAGCGTAGCGCATGGTGGCGTTTCCGGAAAGCTCGGATATCGTGTGCCGGAAACGCCTATTCTTGCTCGCACTTGAACAGGCTTATTCCGGCCTGCATGGCTAATCCCCAACGTTTATCCCATGCAAGTCTGGGTTTGCAACCCACAGTACCATTCAACATAGCTACGATAATTCCAAACGCGTTTCAATGCGTTGCAGCCGATCCTGAATTGCGTCAATCACCGCTTGCTGACGATAGACATCTTCCTGAGCCACCCAGGTTATCACGCCTAAGTCCAGTAATGCCGGACTCAACACCTGTCAAACGCTGCCTGACTTCCTTTAAGCCTGCCTCAATGCGGTCTTGCCCTGCACGTAAAGCGCGTAAATGTTCAAGGACTATGTTTTCCACGTTATCTGTCATATCTACGCCTCCTGGTATATTTAAGCGTTATTAGATAATAACACACAGCTAAATCGGACATGATTTTATGCCCAACATTACGATGTTTCAATATATCAACTCTACTTACACAATCCGTAGTAAGCCGGAATAACCAAAGGGCATAAAGGCGTTTCCGGCAATTTCGTTTCTCGCTAGGGTTAAGCAAAAATATCCGGCACCTTCCGTTTCCGCTCAAGGAGCGAGTGTCTTCTTTCGTGTTTGCAGTTACCTCCATCTGCAAAAAACAGGAGCATAATAGTCTGAACGCTTTAGTTCTGTCTTTTCACGACCACCCTTTAAATTTGGTCGAGGCTGAGTAGTTACGAATTTTTTAGAGAAACGACAAAAGGCGCGTAATTATCAATTACACGCCTTTTTTTATTGAGCAGATGAACAACGCCATCCGTTGAATGCGGTCTGAATATGGTAATAGTGTAGCGTATTACGCCGGATGCAGATGTAAACATTCGGCGCAACACTTTCAGATACCTAACCTATATCATTGAAATTTCATATTTTTTATTTAAAAACGGCATATTTTCGGAAGTATACATCTGTGCCGCCTTTTGGAGTACCCCCTAGATTGCCCTGAGTATTTCCTCCCACATACACACTCCCATTCCCATCAACTTTAATATTATTGGCAATGTCAAACGAGCTGCTGCCAAATTGCCGAGTTCGCAAATGATTCCCGTTTGTTCCGAACTTACGGACAAAAGCATCGTAATTCCCTTTGTTGGTAGCTTGTAGATCCCCTAAGGTCGAACCTGCTACATAAACATTACCCACAGCATCAGTAGTAATGCTATTTGCATAATCAGTTTGGGAAGTACCAAACTGTCTTGTCCACAAAACGTTTCCTTCCCCGCTATATTTACGAACAAAAGCATCTACATAACCTAAATTATTCCCTTGTAAATCGCCGCCTGTAATGCCTGTTACATAAACACGCTTGTTAGCATCAGTTGTTATGCCATGAACATAGGTAAGCTTCGAAGAGCCTTGGGGATATAAGGCAGCCGTCCAGATAGGATTGCCTTGAGCATTAAACTTATTGAGATAGGCATTCCAATTTTGATAGGCCACGGTATTGTATGCCGTATAAATATTTCCACTCGCATCTACAGCCAAAACCGGTCGGGCAGCATAAGGAGAAGAAGAGGCGCCGACGGGTTTTTCCCACCCCAACACTCCCGAAACCATATATTTTCTTATATAGACCTGTCTTGTTTGATAAGGATAAGGGGATAGTTCAAACAAAATGACAATGAAGTTGCCCCCTCTAAGATCCATTGCAATTCCATTTGCAATCGTTTGCGTGGGATCCCCTCCCTGATAATAAGTATAAGAAGGCGGGGTCGAAAATTGTTTTTGCCATAAGGACTTACCGTCGGGGTCAAATTTTTCTAAATAGGCAAAATATTTATTAACGGTGCTGGAGTTATAAAAATCCCCCACTATGTAGATATTATTGTTTTTGTCCAGAGTTAGACCTTTAATATTCGTATTGGATAATTTTTTCGTCCAAACTAATACTCCGGCAGAACTATACTTGCGAATGAAAGGATTCATATTCCAGTCAGATCCGGCTGTATTACCCGCTATATAAACATTTCCAACCGAATCAGCGGCTATTGCTACCAGCTCATCATTAAGGGAAGTGCCATATTTCCTTATAAAGTCTACAGTAACAGCGGTTGGAAGAATTGCTTCAGAAAAAGGTGCGTAATTGTCAGCATGGCAATTATGGCTTGCCGAGAATCCCACGGACAAAAAAATGCCGAACATCAATTGAGAAAATTTATCACAGAAAAATTGTCGAAAATTCATAATAAGCCTCCTAAATTCCATCGTTTTTAATTTTTATCAAAGGCCTGTCCTTATACCTTAATAAAGGAGCTACGAATATATCATATAGCCAACGATCTAATCTATATTTACCCCCCTGGGGTAGGTAGATAAATTCCGCTGTTGTTCTATAGTGGCGCGAATAATTCCAAAACGCATTTTAATGCGTTATAGGCAGCTTTAATCTGCCAATGACAGTGTTTTACTAATCCAATCCTGCAATTGCACTATCACCCACCCCCCATCGTCAGCCGTAAGATCGTGACCCGCCCAAGGGTGCGTTCGAAGTTCCAATTGCCATTTTTTGTGGATTGCTTCCGAGCAGGCTGGAGCTACCAGGTTGTCGCCTTTTGCGTTCAATAACAAAACAGGCTGCCGGGGTTTATTGCCCGATTGATAAGTCGCTGCGGCCAGAGTCTGGCGAAAAGTGTTTTTAGGGCTGATAGGCCGTTCTTTGTAAATGGTTACCCATTCTTGGGCTAATTGTTCGTCCAGCTCGCGGCTGTTATTTACCAATTGCAGGATTGCCAGTTCCCGCTTGCGAATGTCTTTCTGCATTCCCAATGCTAAAATCCTGCCGTAACTTTGCCAGCGCAAACGCTGGTAAAACGGGCTTAAATCGGCAAAGCTGGTGCTAATCAGCGTTGCGCCGCAAATATCTTCAGGATAGTTTTTCATCCATTCCCAAGCCACCATCGCGCCCAGGGAAAGCGCCAGGATGGTTACCGGTTGCGACAGAAAACCCTGCTCTAAAGAATGGTTGCGTACCTTGTCGGTTATCGCCTTGATCGTTTTCGGGCTGTCTTCCCGGTAAAAGCGACCGGTGCCGGGTAAATCCAGTGTTATCACCCTAGCATCAGGAAACGCGCTTTGCAGCAACGGCACGAAGACCCCCCAATGTGCGGATTCACGCGCCAAGCCGCGCAACAGAATCCAGTTTTTTCCGAGCTGTTCATTCATACCATAAACCTGAAGCCATTTTCTGATAGCCCGCTTTTTGTTGTTCTTGCAGCCGCGTCCATTTATCGGGCGACAATAGACTGCGGTGTAAAAAATCAAATAACATAAAATGCCGCCGGAAAACCCGCTGCATACGATGGGGTAACAGCGGATGGAACAAGCCATGCCGTGAAAACAGGTGCATCGGGCTTTTACGCAACCATATCCACGAACCCATTTCCAGCGTCAAAGGCAGGAATAATTGTTGGTTTGGAACTCGCCGCATAAACTCGTCGAATAGATGATCCCACAAGTCGCCATTAATTACATATTCCTGGCAAGTCGGTTCAATCTTATAGATATGATGCGGATAGCAACGGTCAAACAACTCCTTTAACGCCAGTGTTTCGGCGATAAAGTGAAAAGGTGTTTTCCGCGAGGCGTAAGGAAACCATAGCCGATCTTTAATACCAAAGCCTGAGTGCAAATCGAGTGCGATAGATAAAGGTGAGTTGAACAAATGCTGATCGACAACACGGCATAAGGCTAACGCCTCTTTTTCCATGCTGGACGCATCGCCGCGATACCAGGGCAGACGCGGCGTAATGCGCTGACCGCTATACAGCCGGGTTGCGCCTATGCCTTCTACCGGCGAGTTACGCATAAGATCAACGCCATTGCCATTGGAACGTGTGCCGAAACAAACGCCGACCGGATTGACGATCGGCACAAACACCAGTCGGGATTTTTCCAGGCGAGCTAATAATTCCTCATCCCAGTGCAGTAACTGGCTCAGCGTCTGCATATAAGTCAGGATGACTTCAGAACCGATTTTCTCCAATCCATGCACACCTCCGAAAAAAGCCAGTACCGGCGCATCAGGGGAAGTTGAGCCCAGGGTGATGCAATGAATGGGGAATTCCCTGCCTTTATAGCGAATTCTTTCTATGATTTCGGTTTGCGCCCGATCGCCGAATTGCTCGATGATGCGTTCGAGTTGTTCGAGTTCCGGAAATTTAAAACCCGTCATAGCTTTAAGCTAAAGGAATATAAACCAGTATCAGGAAAAACAGCGTGTAACAATGGTGTTTTTTTCATGATAACTTCAGTCTGGTTGCTGACAGAAGTATTGCTATTCACGCGATTATTATTGGCATATCAACCCTACTCTCTCAACCAGCGTTGCATGTGTGGAAATGCCTTGCTGTTTAATTGCCCGGCCTTCTTTTCATCAAAGGTCAACCCCATCCATTGCAACAAAGGTACGCCCAGGTTGCTGCCGTTGCTGAACGCCTCTATCAAGGACGCTGACCCACCCTTGTAACCATCAGCATGAAAAACAACTTCCGGTGCCAGGTTCAAATGTACCAAAGCCGCCCAGGACCAGGCCAGTGCGGCAATTTCATCACCGGCATTCTTACTAACATCATTGTGTGAGGTTTCACGCTGGCTACTTGTCATCACCGCAATATGGCCTGCTTCATGCAGCAAATCACCCGGATATTTCAGCTTTGATTCGTCCACCAGCAAAGTGCCGTTGTCTACCAGGATACCCGGCAAGATGACATTATCGGGCGTTGTACCTGCCCTGACCTGGATGCCGATACCGGAGATAAAATCAACAAGCTGCCTTGTTAGCGGGTTTGTAAATACAGTCATTTGTTTCACTATTAATTGCCGGAATGAGGCAATTAAAACCGATTTTACAAGTCCGATTCAAGCGCTGTTTTCGCAAATAGCCATCAATGATGAATTGGATATTTGGTTCAGGATCATCTCTCGTGTTTCAGTGCTGACTGACTGGCGGCTTTTTCCTGAGGAATTGATAATAGGTAAAAAGCTAAGTTTCACCTCAATTTTATCCAGCAACAACATCTTTATTAAATGTGGAACAAAGCTGTCATCGCCTATAAACGGTGCCTCGACCCTGGCAACGCCTTGATATTGTATGGCTAGTGGTTGGACGATTGCCTTGGTTAACAAAGCGGGCTGGAACAAGGACGCATGGAAACCGAGCACTTCTTCGCCATTGGTGGTTGTGCCTTCAGGAAAGGCAATGATGTTGCTGTTTTGTTTCAACAACCAGACCATATTTTCGGCAGTCTCCAATATATGCTTTTTATCGCCGCGACGGATAAACACCGTGCCCGCTTGTCTGGACAGATAACCGATCACAGGCCAGCGGCTAATATCGCTTTTGGCAACAAAATAGGCGGGTAGATATTGTCCGATCACAATAATATCTAACCAGGAAATGTGGTTGCTGGCTAGGATAGCCGTTCGTCCAGGCAAATGCCCTTCTAGCGTGACTTGCAGATTCAATATCGCAGCGAAGGCACGCAACCAATATTGTTTGATGGCGTCGCGGGCATTTTTGGCTTTAGTTGCCGAAAACGAAAGATTTAAGACTGGGAAAACTAACGCTGCCAGGATAAAGCCGACTAAAAACAGCAGCGTTACCAGAAAAAGCCTATAAGGCAGTCGTAGTTTCGATTTCATTACTGGTCCGGCAATCGCGCATGTAGTGTTTGCTGTAACGTTCCTGCAATTGATCTAACGGTAACAACACGAATAAATCCATGCAGTTAAAGTCTTCATCCCAGCAAGGTTCGCCGCAGACCAGCGCGCCGAAACGCAGATAGGCTTTAAGCAGCGGCGGAATACCGGATTCATCCCGGTCACATCTTAAGGCATCGGGTACAGGGATGCTGGGCTTAACTTGCAGCGATGACGGCGCAATATTTTTGGCGTCAATATTTCTGTACACAGCATCGACTGAAAAGCCGCTCGGACCTGGGGTGATGCTCGCGCAACCGAGTAGATAATTGAAGTTCCCTTCCAGGGCGTATTGGACGAGAGCCGACCAAAGTGTGGTCAATATAGCGCCGCCGCGATAATCAGGATCAACACAAGTGCGGCCTATTTCCAGGAAGCGGCCTGGTAATGCCAACACCTTATCCAAACTGAACTCACCTTGCGAATAAAAATGTCCCAGCTTTTCAGCTTGGTATTGATTCAGCAGGCGCGTGTAACCGACTACCTTGTTGCTGACATTGTCATAAACAACCAAATGATCGCAATAGCTATCCACTTCATCATAATCCAATCCTTCGGATTCGGTTTTCAGTTTTGCACCCATTTCCTTGGCAAAAACACGGAAACGCAATTTCTGTGCTTCTTTTATCAAGTCATCTGAATCTGCGACAAAACATTCCAGTCGTTTTGTGGGTTTTATTTCAATTTCTGTATTTATTCTTTTCACAAGTATCCACATATTCAAATAAAAATATGGGGATACAGTAATCAACGAAGGTGTCAGTTTCGTGACTGATTCATGAAAAAAAAATGACAAACCGGTTAATTTTTAGTGACAACACCTGCATCGAATAAGCTGTATAAAGTTCGCTAACAGGTGCTGTTAACGCTCTAATGCAGTATAATTTTACTGATTTCGATGCCACGGCAGGGAATCCGATGTGATTATTTAAGCCTCTTAAGCAGAAGCGTAATAACGAAGATGTGGGGGCTTGCTTAAATCACCAGCTATTTAGGTGATTTCTCAATGTGCGACTCAATTTGCCCCATCATTGCCGACTGACTTCTTATTAAGAGCCTTACAAATTGACATGTATTTGTGGCTTTTTTGAAGATTATAACTTATGCAAACTATCGCAATTTATCCGGGTACTTTTGACCCGATTACCAATGGTCACCTGGATCTGATTGCCAGGGCATCCAGGCTTTATCAAAAAGTTATTGTTGCTGTGGCGACTAACAGAAGCAAAACACCGTTGTTTTCACTTGAAGAACGGGTAGCCCTTGCGAAAACAGTAACCCCGGAATTTGCCAACGTAGAAGTGATCGGCTTCAACAACTTACTGGTCGATTGTGCAAAACAGAATGGCGCTAATGTTATTTTAAGAGGGTTGCGCGCCGTATCTGATTTTGAATACGAATTTCAACTGGCCGGCATGAACCGACGTTTGGCACCGGACCTGGAAACTGTGTTCCTCACACCCGCCGAACAATATGAATTTATTTCTTCGAGCATGATTAAGGAAATCGCCCAGCTCCACGGCGATGTATCAAGTTTTGTCCCCGAAATTGTGCGCCAACGTTTAATTGAAAAGTTTAGCCAGGAATAACGATGTCCCTTATTATTTACGATGAATGCATCAATTGTGATGTCTGCGAACCGGAATGCCCGAATGGTGCTATTTCCCAGGGTGAAGACATTTATGTGATTGATCCGGCCTTATGTACCGAATGTATCGGGCATCACGACACGCCGCAATGCGTGGAAGTTTGCCCGGTCGACTGCATTACCAAAGATCCCAATGTTGTTGAGAACTACGAAACCCTGTACCAAAAATATTTGCGCTTATCTGGAAAATGAGTTTTTCGCGGGTTTAACGCCTGCAACCATAATCAGTAAACCAGCCCAGACTTTCAGCCGTTTTCCCAAGCGGTTTATATTCAGCACCCACCCAGCCAGAATAAGCTGAGTTATCAATTACAGAAAACACAGGTTTAAAATCAATCCGGCCCGTTCCCGGTTGCCCGCGTCCGGGACAATCGGCGAACTGGATATGGGCAATTTTATCGGCATATCGCTCAATAAACTCAGCAGGCTGATCGCCCATCATACTGGCATGGTAAATATCGTATTGCATGAACAGGTTCGGATGCTGAAGCTCCTCCAATACGGAAAGCATTTGCTGTCCGTTATTAATGAGAAAGCCAGGCATATCGTAGGTGTTGATCGCTTCAAAAACGGTTTTAATGCCTAAAGACGAAAAGGCTTCGGCAGCGAAAAGCAGGTTTTCCTTAAAAGTTTGCAAATATTCTGGGGTGCGGCTTTCATCCAGGCAGCGCCCAGGAAGCACATTGATAGCTTCCGGTTTCAACACTTGGGCATAAGCGACAGCTTGCGCGACCGCCTGCCGGAATTGCTGCCGCTTTTCCGGCACACAGGCAAGCCCTTCCCCACCTTGTAATAAATCATCGGCATCGACATTGAACAAGACCAGCCTTAAATCATGTTCTTTAAGGGCGTTACTGATAGCTTCTACAGGCAAGCTGTAAGGAAACTGTATTTCAACAGCCTTAAAACCCTGCTCGCTCGCTGCCTGGAAACGCTCGATCAGCGGCACTTCAGTGAACAACAGACTGATATTGACACTAAACTTAAGCATTAGCTGCGGAATAATTTGATTAATGTTGACGGGTCTTGCTCCAGATAGCCTTGTTCGCCATGCTTGTCCATAAGCTGTGCAGCCAGTTCGGACATAGGGATAGCATTGCCCTGTTTACCGGACAAGTCCAAGGCCATATTCAAATCCTTCAGCAAGGTTTTTACCCGCCATTTTATTGGTTCAAAAGTTTCAGTTGCCATCTGCGGGCCGACGATTTGCAAGGGCTTTGAATCGGCAAAACCGCCTGCCAATGCAACCGGAATTTGTTCCGCATCGACTCCGGCTTTTATCGCCAGCGCAATCATTTCGGCAATTACCAGCACATTACAGCCGACGATCATTTGATTGCATATCTTCGTAACCTGCCCGCTGCCGACATCGCCCATGTGCGTCAATTGCTTGTACAGCGGCGCCAATACCCGCTGCGCTATCGCTATGTTTGCTGCACTGCCGCCCGCCATAATCGCCAGATTGCCCTGCTCAGCACCAACAACGCCGCCGGAAACAGGCGCATCAACCCAACCCATGCCGCATTTTTCATAAAGAATCGCGGCTAATTGCCGCGTGGTTTCCGGGTGGATGCTGGACAGATCGATCAGCAATTTATCCGCCGTACCGTTTTCCAGAATATCCTCGCGAACAACCGTTTCAACAACAGCGGTATCCGCCAAGCACAAAATAACCACATCGCTGGCTTTGACCAATTCGGCTACCGACGCACAAGCGCAAGCCCCTGCATCAGTAACAGACTTGAGTTTTTCAGCATTACGATTCCAAACGTTGACGCTAAACCCTGCGTCCAGTAAGCGCAGCGTCATAGGCTTGCCCATTAAGCCGATGCCGATGAAACCCAGTTGGGTTTGTTGGTCTGACAATGCCATTTTGAAAGTCGTTAAGTAGTAGAATCGGAAACTTTTGTTTTTCTATACAGCATGTTCTTTTAACCATTCTTTTAAGGCGTCATTCATGCGGGTTTGCCAGTCACTACCTTGGGTGCAGAAATATTCGATGATTTCCGCATCCAAGCTGACAGCAATCCTTTTCTGGTTCGGCAGATGACCAATACGCACCAGATGCTTTACCTTTTCCCATTCTGCATCGGTCAACGGTATGGCATCAGGATCAGATAAGGCAGCGGCAGTAATTTTGGCATTTTCTTCATCGCCAGGAAGGAGTGTATTGGGTTTAAGTGCTGGCATAACGGTTAATCTCTCGGTTATTGGCTTTTCGCAAACTGATAATACGGCGGTTATCATTACGATCAACAAAGACGACACAAAATAGGCGATTACCGATATAACCTAAACCAATCATACGCGGTTCTTGGTAGTCGTAGCGGCTGTCCTGCCAGGTAATTGCCGTGTCCCACTCAAACAAAACACTATCTGCTAAAGAAATGCCGTGTTTTTGTAGATTAATAAGGTCTTTGGTGGGATCAAAGTCGATTTTCATAAGACAATACTGTATGAAGTATGCCTTAAATAATCAATTAACTTTAGTTTGTAACAAACAATAATAGATAGGGTCTGAAGCTTTTTAGGCCATACTCGTTAATAACAGGCGTTTTGCTATACTAGCGGCTGCCTGTTTTTCAAACTCAACACTGAATATAACAATGATAAAAAAATACTACGCCACACTGATGGTAACGGCTGTTTTTTGGGGTTTCCCGATTTATGCCGATGAACATAACAATGCCAGCAAAGTCGCTATTGCCAGTGCCCATCCCTTAGCCACCGATGCCGGTTTTGAGATTATCAATAAAGGCGGCAATGTGTTTGATGCGGCGGTCGCGGTGAGTGCGGCGCTGGCGGTTGTTGAGCCAACGGGTTCGGGATTGGGCGGCGGCGCTTACTGGTTGCTGCACAGGGAAAAAGATGCCGTGCTGGGCGTTGCCGAATTTGAAACGATGATAGACGCGCGTGAAAAAGCGCCACTTGCCGCGCACAAAAATATGTATGTCGACAAGCAAGGCAAAGTAATTCCAGGGCTGTCGATTGATGGCGCGTTGGCAGCGGCTATCCCTGGAATGCCTGCCGGACTGGTGCATTTGTCAGAAAAATATGGGCGACTGTCCTTAGCGGAAAACCTGGCCCCGGCAATTCGCTATGCTCAAAACGGATTTGCCATTGGCGAACGCTATAGAAAACAGCTCAAATTCAGATCCGAAGTGCTAAAAAAAGACCCGCAGGCCGCGCGGATATTTCTGCAAGACGGTAAAGTGCCTGAGCCGTTCAGTATCTTAAAACAGCCCGATTTGGCTAACACGTTAAAGCAAATAGCAAAATCAGGACGCGATGGTTTTTATGACGGCGAGATTGCCAAAAAGCTGGTTGATGGCGTCAGACAAGCGGGTGGAATATGGACAAAGGACGATTTGCAAGGCTATCAGGTGGTTGAACGGCAGCCGATAAAAGGCAGCTATCACGGCATAAAAATAACCAGCGCCGCGCCTTCCTCTTCAGGCGGCATCGTCCTGGTCGAGGCCTTAAATATTTTGTCTGCATACGACCTGGAACACACCGATGCAGTGACCCGCAAGCACCTGATAACAGAAGCGATGCGCCGCGCTTATCATGACCGCGCCTTGTACCTGGGCGACCCGGACTTTATCGACATCCCCGTCAGGCGTTTATTGAACGAGGATTATGCCGCTGGCTTGCGCAGCAGCATCCGTTTCGATAAAGCCTTGCCGAGCGACCTGCTCTCCGGCGAAATATCCCAACAGCCGGAAGGCACGAATACCACACATTTCTCCATCATTGATGATAAAGGCAACCGCGTTGCCGCAACTTTAAGCATCAATTTCCCGTTCGGTTCGACTTTTGTCGCACCAGGAACGGGCGTGTTGTTGAATGACGAAATGGATGATTTTTCCAGCCTTCCTGGCACTATGAATGGTTACGGTTTGGTGGGCGGAACTGCCAATGCAATAGCGCCCGGCAAACGCATGCTATCCAGTATGACGCCGACTTTTCTTGAAAACGATAACCGCGTCGCGGTGGTTGGAACGCCAGGCGGCAGCCGTATTATCTCGATGGTATTGCTTGCCGCTCTGGATTTTGCCAAGGGCAACGGGCCGGAATCGTGGGTTAACCTGCCACGCTTCCACCATCAATTCATGCCTGATGTCATCGAATATGAAAAAGGCGCAATATCCATCCAGGAGATTGAAAGTCTCACCACCATCGGGCATCAATTGAAAGAAGCGCGTTACGCTTATGGCGACATGCACGGCGTGCTTTTGAACAAAACCACGCACACACTCGAAGCCGCAAGTGACCGACGTGGCGAGGGACGCGCAGTTGTCGCAGGCCATTGATACGATTGATCTTTGGTATGGCGAATTATCGGCGGGTGATAAGGCTCATGATCGCTATTGGCATCTGCTTGATAAGGCCGAACAAGCGCAGGTAAAAAAGCTGCAACACAGTTTGCAGCAACAGCGTTATATCGAAGTACATGGACAATTGAGACTGCTGTTAGCTAGCTACATAAATCAGCCAGCCGCCAGCATAAATATACAAAAAACCGAACACGGCAAACCTTATCTTGCTGATGAGTCTGGACTGGCCTTCAATCTCTCCCATTCCGTCAATAAACTGGTTGTTGCTGTGGGCCGGAATTGTCGGTTGGGAGTCGATATAGAGCATATCAAGCACCGGGCGAGCCTGTCCGCGCTGGTTGATAAATGTTTTTCAGAACAAGAAGCAAGCTACTGGAATGCACTGCCCGAGGCAAAAAAAACCGTAGCCTTTTACCGTTTCTGGACAAGAAAAGAAGCCTTCGTTAAAGCAACTGGGCGGGGCATTGCTTTAGGGTTGGAACAGTGTGTGATAAATCCGGCCAAGCCGACAGCGTTTTTAAGGATTCCGGCTGGTTATGGCCCACCAGCATCATGGCGGGTCTTCGACTTTGATTTGCCGGATTTTGGAACACAAGAGCCGGAAGTTTGTGCGGCGTTGGCAACTGATAAAGCGTTTGCTGATGTCAGGGTTTACAAGTTAGCAGCTTTGTAGAGTAACCTTTACTTGCCAGACTTCTGCTTCCTCGCCTTCTTCTTGGCTTCCTTCAATTCCCGGATAATCACCAGTTCAGCCAATTCCTGCTCCATCACCTCCGGCGTTTCCAGACTGATTTTACCCAAAGTTCCGGCGCGTAATTCAACCAGCAAGATTTTGGAAACCTTATCCATATCAATGCGACCGCCTGAACGCAAACAGCCGCGATTTTTACCGATGATCGTCAACAATTCGGTTTCATTTTCCGGGAGCTGTTCCAGTTGAAAGCGTGCTTTAAGTAAATCGGGGTAATGTTGCAACAAATACTCCGCAGCAAAACTGGCAATATCATCGTGGCTGATCGCCGTATCTTTAATTGCACCCGTCGTCGCCAAGCGATAGCCGGTATTCCTGTTTTCAAGATTGGGCCACAGCAAGCCGGGCGTATCCAGCAAAATGATGCCATTGCCCAGGTCGATACGTTGCTGCATTTTGGTGATGGCCGGCTCGTTGCCGGTCTTGGCAATCATCCTGCCCGCCAATATATTGATAACCGTGGATTTACCGACATTCGGTATACCCATAATCAGGGTATTGATGAGCTTGCCGTCGGGCGCTTTAGTCGGCAGCATTTTGTGGCACAGATCAGCAAGCTGGCGGATTTTTTCCGGCTGTTCAACAGAAGACACCACCAGCGTCTTTACGCCTTGTTCCCGCTCCAGATAACTTTGCCATTGTCTAGTAATCTCAGGATCGGCAAGATCGCATTTGTTGAGCAGCTTGATGCAAGGCTTGTCGCCGCGCAGTCTTGCCAGCATCGGGTTTTGGCTACTAAACGGAATACGCGCGTCCAGCACTTCGATAATCAAATCCACCTGGGGCAGGATTTCCCTGATTTCTTTACTGGCCTTGTGCATGTGACCAGGGTACCACTGAATAAGCATGATATATTTTAAGTTTAAGTAGTGCGCGATGTAGCGCGTAAAATACGGATATACCTTACAAGATACCAGATTGCAGCCTTAACAAGCAGGAAAAATAAGCCGTTATGAAAGAAACCACAATAACCAGCAGCTTTTACGCCTATTTATCGAGATTAAGATGGATCAAACGCTGGGGACTCAAACGCAACGCCCATGATGAAAACGTCATGGAGCATAGCTGGGAAGTCGCGGTAATCGCCCACACCCTGGCATTGATTAAAAACCGCTACTACAACGGCAATGTCGATGCCAATGCCATTGCGACCGCCGCCCTGTATCACGATATTACCGAAGTCATCACCGGCGACTTGCCGACGCCGATCAAATACCACTCCAAGGCAATCAGCACCGCCTATAAGCAGATTGAACAACAGGCGGAAATTGAACTGCTGAACCTGTTGCCCGATGCCCTACGCGCCGATTTTGAGGCGCTGATCCAACACGACAACATGCTCGAAGCGCATGTACAGATCATCAAAGCCGCCGATAAAATCTCCGCCTATCTCAAATGCCAGGCCGAATTAAAAGCCGGCAACACCGAATTTGAAACCGCCGCCGAACAACTGGCCTTAACACTCGCCCAATCCCGGCAACCGGAAGTGCTGTTTTTTATGCAGGCATTTGTACCGAGTTGCGGATTGACGCTGGATGGGTTGATGAAGACTTATTAGGGGAAGACGGGGGCGGGTATGGACACGCCCACCAATATTTGATGCGAACATTTGGACGTGGAAACATTGGTAAATCAAGTTGTTGGAATATTTGCGCCTATTGCAGTTTAGGGCTACTATTTTGTTCGCCTCAGATTTATTGGTTTGGTTTCTGATGTTTTTTGATGACGCGACTTGTATTCATTTTAGGCTCCGCTAAATTTTTGCAAGTGATTGAAATCAAATATTTTTATTTTTATTTTTATTTTTATTTTTATTTTTATTTTTATTTTTATTTTTATAAATATTTTAGGATGCCTAATAAACATTAGGGCTTATCTTAAATTTGAAAGGAATCCTCATGGGAAAAATTACAGTTTTTAATTACAAAGGTTACGATGTAAACAAAGATGTGTTCGTGAATCATGGAAGATATGCCACGCTTGAATATATCAATACAAGGCCATTAGTTGCAATCAAAGAAGACAGCTTGGAACTGGACGACACCCTGTTGGATGAGGAAGGTCGGTACATTCCGAGGGAAGCTAAATAGTAACTACTGTGGATATTGGTGAAAGCTTTGTAAATCCACATCCTTTTAATTCGGTTATTTTTGATAGCAGAGTTTCTCTATCATCTGCACATTTAATTGAAATACCGTAATCTTCTCTTATTGTAAGGTCTATGGCTTTTTGTATGTTCATGTCATCGCTCCGTTTCAAAAGCAGGTCAAACCCCGCGCTCAAGCGGGACTGCGCAAAAGCGCACAACCCATTAGCTTCACGTTAGCGGGCGGAGGTGCCATGTGACTGAGTTTGTCTTCTATTCTATCGCCGCTCTGGAGCGCGGATTGGACGGTGGCGAAGATCGGTTCGCCGCGTACTTCTTTGCACTCTATCACTGTTCGCCAGACGAATCGGCGGGGATCAACGATCTCCGAGATCGTCTCGCGAGTGAACATCCCGAGAAGGTGATTTCCATCGGCCGTCACTATTTACTAAAAGGTGAGCCAGCATTTACGGCACTTACCGCCTATCATCACGCGCTAGCGAACACTGAAACCCTAAGCGAGGAGTTTCGAGCCTATTCTGCTGAGCGTGTTCGCGAAATCACGGACAGACATCGCAAGAGTCAATCCCTCCCAATTCCTATCGATCTAACAGAGGGTCAATTGGCTCAAGATTACAGACTTGAGTTTCTAACATGCGTTGCCATTCGAAATGGCCAAGTTGCTCCACGCGGGGCGGGGTTTACAACCCCGCCCCAAACGTTTTGATGCAACCACTCTCTTCAAACCATGCGAAAAACCCTGCGAACGGGGCAACATGCCCCCGTCCGGCTGAAGCCGGGGAGGTCGGGCAACCGCTTTTTGTTGCCCGACATTTCAGCGCGTAGGGTGTATAAGCGAAGCGTCATACACCGCCTCCACACACGGGGCGGGGTTTGCAACCCCGCCTCAAACGTTTTGATGCCACCACTCTTTTTAAACCATGCGAAAAACCTGCGAACGGGGCAACATGCCCCGTCCGGCTGAAGAGTGGAGAGCTAATTATCAATGAACTTTGAATGGACTGATGCAAAGGCGTGTGCAAACCAGAGAAAACACGGCGTTTCATTTCTCGAAGCAACCGAAGTGTTTTCTGATGAACATTCCTCGTGTATTCATGACCCGGACCATTCGCATGATGAAGACAGGTACTTGCTCTTTGAAGTATCCTTGAAAGGTAATTACCTTGTAGTATCGTTTACAGAAAGACTGGAAACTATTCGAATCATTTCAACGCGGCAAATAACCCGCCAGGAGCGTAATGCTTATGAACAATGAAGACACATTGAGACCTGAATACCCGGCTGACCTCATCAAATCCGGCATACGTGGAAAATATGCCAGCCGCTATCGGGAAGGAACAAATATTGTTTTAGTTGACCCTGATCTGCATAGGATTTTTCCAGATTCTGAATCAGTCAACCGTGCCCTGCGCAAATTTGCCGAAGAGCACCAAATGTCATCTATTTAACAAGCAGTGCGTAGGGTGTCACCCTACTTAAATCGTTCCCACGCTCCAGCATCACGATGTGTAATAAGCAAAAGCCCGTCACGCAACGCTGGAACGTTGACGGATGAACTCCCACGTCTGAGCATGGGAGTTATAAAAACATCTAGAGAATTGTCAGGATTCTCGTTGCACACAAACGGCGCAGGCCAGATTCCCGTTAAAGCACCTTTAATAATTTACAACGCACCGAGAATAACCAAAACCTCAAACTCGCCTGATTAACGGAATTTGATGGAATTTAAAACATAATTTTTATGTCGCAGAATCGTGTTACTCTGGTAAACGTTATCCCAAACAAAAAACGAGGTGTGTCATGTCAATAAAAGAAGAATTTGAAACTTTATTAGCCAAACTTAAAGTAGAGCGCGACGAAATCGGTTTAAAAGCGCACTTGGCGTCAATGGATGTCAAGACAGAACTTGAAGAAGCGGAAAAACTGTGGGGACAGGTGAAAGTTAAAGCTACTGAAATAGCCGATGAGTCTGTGGAAACGTCTGAAGAGTTTATCGCCAAAGCGCAAATAGTCGGGGAAGAACTTAAATCCGCTTATCAGCGTATTACCAAGCGGTTGGCTGAATAAATAGCCAAAACAGGTTTTTAATCTCTAGGTGGGAACGCCGCATGTGTGACTTCAGAGTATCTTCTGGGCCATAAAATCATGCAACGCTGAAGCGTTGCATAATGAGTTCCCACGGGTCGCGTGGGAACTATTTAAAGTTTGTAACCCTGCCTGACTTAATAAATCCCCAACTTCTTTTCCAGGTAATGGATATTCTGCCCGCCTGCCGCAAACGCGCTGTCATTCATGATGTCATGCTGCAAGGGAATGTTGGTTTTGATGCCGTCTATGATGATTTCGCTTAATGCCGTGTTCATGCGGGCAATCGCGCTTTTGCGGTCTTCACCGTGGGCAATCAGTTTTCCTATCATGGAATCATAATAAGGCGGCACTTTGTAGCCGTTATAAATATGAGTTTCACAGCGAATACCGGGGCCGCCGGGCATGTGGAACTGGTCTATCCGGCCTGGGCAGGGCATAAAGGTTCTGGGGTCTTCGGCATTCAAGCGGCATTCAATGGCATGGCCCTGAATCTTGACCTGATCCTGGGTGATCGACAGCGGATGACCGTAAGCGATGCGCAGTTGTTCCTTAACGATGTCGAAACCGGTTACCATTTCCGTAACGGGATGTTCAACCTGAACGCGGGTATTCATTTCTATGAAATAAAACTCGCCTTTTTCGTAGAGAAATTCAAAAGTACCTGCTCCCAGATAGCCAATATCGATACAGGCTTTGGCACAACGTTCGCCGATAAATTTGCGTTGCTCCTCGGTGATACCTGGAGCCGGTGCTTCTTCCACAACTTTTTGATGGCGGCGTTGCATAGAGCAGTCGCGTTCGCCCAAGTGAATGGCATTACCGTGTGAGTCGGCCATGACCTGGAATTCAATATGGCGCGGATCTTCCAGGAATTTTTCCATGTACACAGTCGCATTGCCAAAAGCACTACCGGCTTCGGCCTTGGTCATGGCAATCGCATTGATTAATGCAGACTCAGTATGCACTGTACGCATACCCCGACCGCCACCGCCGCCGGCGGCTTTGATAATAACCGGATAGCCGATTTCCTGGGCCAGTTTGAGATTTTTTTCGACGTCATCCGAGAGCGGATCATTATTGCCGGGCACACACGGAATGCCTGCCGCGATCATCGCATTTTTAGCGGAAATCTTATCGCCCATGATGCGGATGGTTTCCGCTTTCGGGCCGATAAAGACGAAACCGCTTTCTTTTACTTTTTCGGCAAAATCGGCATTTTCCGACAAGAATCCATAGCCTGGATGAATGGCTTCGGCATCGGTAACTTCAGCAGCACTGATAATAGCGGGAATATTCAGGTAACTGTCGGCAGAGGCGGCGGGGCCTATGCAAACCGATTCATCAGCAAGTCGGACGTGTTTCAAATCACGGTCCGCTTCGGAATGGACAGCAACAACCTTTACGCCTAATTCCCTGCAAGCGCGTAAAATACGCAAGGCAATTTCGCCGCGATTGGCGATAACGATTTTATCGAACATGAGCTTTCTGTTTCCGTGTTATTCAATAATGAACAAGGGTTGGCCGTATTCGACAGGCTCGGCATTTTCAACCAGAATTTTTGAAATGACACCGCTTTTATCGGCTTCAATCTGGTTAAGAATTTTCATCGCTTCGATAATACACAGCGTGGTACCGACCTGGACGGATTGGCCTATCTCTACGAAAACTTTTGTGCCGGGTGAGGCCGAACGATAAAATGTACCGACCATTGGTGATTTAACAACATGTCCGGTAATTTTTTCTTCTACCGGCAATGCGGCAGTTGCACTTGGAGCTGGTGTAACAGGTGCAGGCTGGTAAGATACGGGCGCAGCAGGAGCCGCAGATGAATAACGGCTGATGCGGATCGCTTCTTCGCCTTCCTTGATCTCCAGTTCGGCAATACCCGACTCTTCGATAATTTCGATAAGTTTTTTTATTTTTCTAATATCCATTGCTTATTGTCTCTCTGCTAGTATCTGATGTGCGGCTTCTAAAGCCAGTTCATATCCTGTTGCTCCCAGTCCGCAGATAACGCCCTTGGCAATATCTGAAAAATAGGAGTGTGTTCTAAAAGGTTCACGTGCGTGGACGTTTGATAGATGAACCTCTATAAAAGGAATCCGGGTTGCCAGCAGCGCATCACGAATGGCGACACTGGTATGGGTAAACGCGGCTGGATTGATAATAATGAAATCAACTTCGGCGTGGTATGCCAGGTGTATTAACTCAACGATTTCGTGTTCGGCGTTATTTTGATGAAAGGCCAGCACATGGTTTAATGCTGTAGCCCGCTGTTCAAGCGAATGCTTTATATCGGCGAGGGTCCGGGTTCCGTAATGACCGGGTTCCCGAATACCTAGCAGGTTTAAATTCGGCCCATTTAATACGGTAATAGTCGCCATTAATTTGCTATTTTTTTAAGGATTAGGGTTAACAAGAACTAAAATTAGCCGCCAATTTTACCGTGTTGTAAGGGATTGTCCAGATATTATGTTTTTAGTAAAAGATAGCTGCAAGAAGCGCCTAATTTAGCGTAATTACCTGATTTTAATTTTTTTGCGGCACTTGACCGCATTTTAATGATGGAAATATTCCAAATTTGTATCAATTCACCGCATGATGATAGATAAGGCCGGTTTTCGCCACCTGATTCTACCCTCCTATAAAAGACCCGTCAGAACAACAAATGACGAATAACCCAGTGTTATAGTAAACTATAGCCATAATCTAACTTTAGGTTTAACACGATGACAGCAACAGACAACGTACACCAGCATGAAATCAATAAATTTGGCTCAATGGCTGAACGCTGGTGGGACACGCAAGGTGAATTCAAAACCTTGCATGACATTAACCCGCTACGTTTGCAATTCATCCAGCGTTACGCCGATCTAGCCGGTAAACGGATTGTTGATGTCGGCTGCGGTGGCGGTATTTTAACCGAAGCGCTGGCCAGGCAAGGCGCTGAAGCTGTGGGTATCGACCTGAGTGAAGACCTTGTTGATGTCGCCGATTTGCACGGACTGGAATCGGGCGTTAATGCACATTACCAAAAAATCAGTGCCGAAGACTTGGCACAGCAACAGCCTGAAAGCTTCGATCATGTTACCTGCATGGAAATGCTGGAGCATGTGCCTGACCCCGGATCTATCATCTCCGCCTGCGCCAAACTGGTCAAACCCGGCGGTTTGGTGTTTTTTTCGACACTTAACCGTAAGCCCAAAGCCTATTTGCTGGCTATTGTTGCCGCCGAACATCTGTTACAGATGCTACCCAAAGGTACACACGATTTTAAAACCTTCATCAAACCTTCCGAACTATCCCAATCAGCGCGAGCAGCAGGGCTTGAATTACAAGGCATGGTGGGTATTGAATACAACCCGTTTAACAAACGTTTCAGCCTTGGCAAGGACATTGACGTCAATTACATCGCGGCTTTTAAGCGGCCGGAATAACAATGACAGCTGACTTCAAATTATCCTGTGTATTGTTCGATCTGGACGGGACATTGGTGGACACTGCCCCGGATTTGATTGCCTGTTTGAACAAGGCCTTGGTTGTTCATGGTTTTGCTACCGTCGCACCGGAAAAAATCAAACCTTTCATCTCTTATGGCGCTGCGGTCATGATTAAGGAAAGTTTAGACCATAATCATAATGACCAGCTTCAGGCAGACATTCTGGAAACCCTGCTCAATCATTACCAGAATAACATTGCCGAACACAGCGTTTTTTTCTCCGGCATGTTAGATACCCTTGCCGCAATAGAAGAGCAAGGGCTGAAATGGGGCGTTGTCACCAACAAGCAAAAGCGCTTTACCAATCCGCTGATGGACGCATTGGAACTGACCGGGCGTGCCGCCTGCATCATCAGCGGAGATACCACGGCAAATCCAAAGCCGCACCCGGAACCCATGCTGGAAGCATGTAAACAGGCGGGCGTAAATCCTCGGCAATGCGTTTACATTGGTGATGCCAGCCATGACATCAAAGCCGGGAAAAATGCCGAAATGAAAACGCTGGCAGCCCTTTACGGCTATATCAGGCCGGATGATAAGCCCGAAACCTGGGGTGCAGATGCATTGATAGAGTCTCCCAAACAAATTTCAGCCTGGATAGCATCATTAGCATGACCTTAAAAAACCAAGTTATTTTAATCACCGGCGCAGGCGGAGGCCTGGGCAGCACTGCGGCATTGGCATTGGCTAAAGAAGGTGCGCATATTATTTTGCTGGATAAAAGTATTGCCAAACTGGAAGCTGTTTACGATGCCATTCTGGCAGCAAACGCACCGGAACCTATCATGTATCCGTTTGATTTAGCCGGTGCCAATGAAAATGAATACCAGGAGCTGGCCGATAAAATTGCCGAAACATACGGCTCCCTGCAAGGTGTGCTGCATTCTGCAGTTGAACTCAGCTCGTTTACTCCGATTGCGCTGTTCAGCACAAAAGATTGGGGGCATACTTTAAACGTCAACCTGAATGGCCCTTTCCTGTTAACACGGGTGTTATTGCCGGTACTGCAAAAGAGCGAACACGCCTCTATTGTGTTTACCTCGGATTCCAGCGCCAGAACAGCCCCGGCCTATGCCGGTGCTTATGGCGTATCCAAAATAGCGCTGGAAGGTTTTGCCAAAACCCTGGCTGAAGAGCTTGAGTCATCCAATAAAATCAGGGTGAATGTACTGATACCCGGCCCTGTCGATTCACCGCTAAGAAAACGTGTTTACCCGGCAGAAGATAAAACCAAGTTGCCGACAATGGCATCTTTGGCCCCCGCATACCTGTATTTATTTGACTCACAAAGTATTGGCATAACCGGCCAGACTATTGATGCCCGGACTTTTCATTTATAACTTACGATTATGGCAGAACGAGAAAGCTTTGTTTTAACCCGAGATGTCAACATTGTCACGATACCTGACGGAACTACGGCAATTCTGAACAAAGGCGAAGAAGTGACAATTCATCAGGCGCTAGGCAGTAACTATACAGTTGTTACCTCGCAAGGCCACATGGTGCGTATTGCCGGTGTAGATGCTGATGCTTTAGGCAAGGAACATCATGAACTGCATACGCTGGTATCAGAAACCAGCGCTGAAGCGGTTGAGAAAAACTGCTGGGAAGTCATGAAGACGGTCTATGATCCGGAAATTCCGGTCAATATCGTCGATCTGGGTCTGGTTTATTACTGTAATGTCAGGCCGACAACCACAGACGAAAACAAGAACGACGTGCACATCATGATGACTTTAACTGCGCCCGGCTGCGGCATGGGTCCTGTCATCCAGGGTGACGTCGAAAAATCCATTCGGGCGCTTCCGGGCGTCGCCAAAGTGGATGTGGAAGTTGTACTTGATCCACCTTGGTCACGCGACATGATGTCCGAAGTTGCTAAGCTGCAATTAGGCTTGTATTAGCCGAATCGTTACAGCTTCACGCAGCGGACTAAAACAAGCCTGTAATCCTGCCATCATCATCAATATCAATCCGCTCTGCCGCCGGGACTTTCGGTAATCCCGGCATCGTCATCATGTCCCCGGCTATAGCGACAATAAAACCAGCACCGTTAGCAAGCCTGACATCGCGGATTTCAACAGTGTGGCCTGAAGGCGCGCCTTTTGCGTTGGGATCGGTAGAAAATGACATCTGGGTTTTTGCCATACAAATCGGGAACTTGCCATAATCTGCCTGCCATGCAGCAAGCTGGCTTTTGACTTTGGCATTTGCGGTTATTGCCGCCGCACCATACAACTTGGTAGCAATCGCATTGATTTTGTCCCACAACCCCAGATTTTCATCGTATACAAAGGTAAATTCCGGTTCCCGCTCATCGACAATAGTGACAACTTCGCGCGCCAGAGCTTCCGCACCTGCACCGCCCTCCGCCCAATGTTTGGACACAATACACTTTGCGCCCAATGCTGCGCATTTTTCCTGCAACAGGGCGATTTCCGCATCGGTATCAAAAGTGAAATGATTGATACATACGACGCACGGCAAACCGTAGTGCTGGGTAATGTTATGGAAATGGCGCTCCAGATTGGCAAAGCCTTGATCGAGCGCGGCAAGATTCTCCTGGTTCAATCCGTCTTTATTGACACCACCGTGGAATTTTAACGCGCGGACAGTGGCAACCAACACTACCGCCGAAGGTTTCAAACCGGACATGCGGCACTTAATATCAATGAATTTTTCCGCGCCCAAGTCCGCGCCGAAACCCGCTTCGGTAACGACATAATCCGCCAGCTTTAACGCCGTCTTGGTTGCCGTGACGGTATTGCAGCCGTGGGCGATATTGGCAAACGGGCCACCATGAATAATGGCAATATTGTTTTCCAGCGTTTGTACCAGATTCGGCTTTATCGCATCTTTTAATAAAGCCGCCATCGCGCCGTGAGCATTCAGATCACGGGCATAAACCGGCGTGACCCTATCCGACTTATAACCGATGACAATGCGCCCCAAACGTTCCTTAAGATCGGCGCGGCTGGTCGCCAGGCATAAAATCGCCATCACTTCAGAAGCCACGACAATATCAAAACCATCTTCGCGCAAATAACCGTTGGCAGCTCCGCCCATACCAACCACGATGTTACGCAAAGCGCGGTCGTTCATATCAACGACCCGTTTCCATTGAATGCGTCTTGGATCGATGTCCAGCGCATTGCCGTGGTTGATGTGGTTGTCGATCAGCGCCGATAACAGGTTGTGCGCGACGCCGATAGCATGGAAGTCTCCAGTAAAATGCAGGTTAATATCCTCCATCGGCACAACCTGGGCATAACCGCCGCCCGCAGCCCCGCCTTTGACGCCAAAGCAAGGCCCGAGAGAAGGCTCACGCAAGCACATGATGGTTTTGCTACCCAGACGGTTCATCGCATCACCCAGTCCCACAGTCGTTGTGGTCTTACCTTCACCGGCAGGCGTCGGGCTAATCGCCGTCACCAGAATCAGCTTGCCGTCTTTCTGATCAGTCAGGCTATTGATGTATTCCAGCGATATTTTTGCCTTGTAATGACCGATAGGGTCAAGGTGTTCGGCGTCAATATCGTACTGTTCTTTTGCCAATCCGATAATTGGCTGCATTTTGGCTTGTTGGGCTATTTCTATGTCGGACATGGAATGCTTTACGATAAAATGTTGATTAAATTTAATTTTTATATATGGAGCTTGGATTTAAGGACAATTAACGCCCAAGCAAACGTCCTTCTAACTCACGGTAAGCAGGAAATGCACTGTCAAAGCTGATTAATTGGGCATCATAAAGCAATGTGGTTGCGATGATAATGCGGTCTTGCGGATCTTTGTGGTGTTCAGGCAGGGCGGCCGCCTGAATCCCGATTTGAGCGGTTATCGGCAAAAACCGAACTTGTGTGCTAAGTTCCACTTCACCAAACCAGTCCTCAAAAGGCATGTCCAAATCGATACGACCATGCCGCACTAGCCAAGCCATTTCAAAACAAGAGATAGCCGATACCGCAATCGCATCAGTTTCTTCAATCAAGTTAATGATTTCAGCAGATAGCTTTCCAGGGATTTGGTTAGTCCACCAATGCCAAATATGTGTATCCAGCACTATCAAGCGCCTTGCCCCCAATCTTCTGCCGAAACCGAAGACATGACATCACCCAGCTCTCTCACCCGGCCAGCAAATTGGGGCGGTGGGGTGCGACATTTTCGATGGGTTTGGGATTCGGCTTCGTCCAAGGTAATCACTAAAATTTCCACTTGTCGATGTAAAAACGACGAGGGTACTTCGATGACTACATGAGGGGTTTCTAAGGTTTGAATGGTGCGTTGTATTTGCATGGTTATTTGTAACTCCTAATATCACAGATGGACATATCAAGCGCGTATTGGTTAAGCTAAACCACATGTAACGGTAAAAACTTTGAGCACGAAATGAATATTTTTGGCATTTTATTAAGAATCGTAGTTTTTGAGTTTTTCATTTAGCCAGAGGTTAATTTGAACCTATGCAGCGTACATCACTAAACTACAATCTCTTCCTTTGATTGATTTCTTTTAACATAGTCTGCCGCAAGAGTTCGTTAATCCGGGTTTGATAGCCTCTGCCCTGACTTTTAAACCACTCTACGACGTCAGCATCTATGCGTAAGGTCAATTGTTGCTTGACGGGACGATAAAATAGACCCTGTTTGGCTTCTCGCCATTGTTCCGGTGTGGCAGCGGGAATGTCCGAATAATCGATTTCTTCATCAGGCATTGCTTCAAGGTTTGCCAATTCTGCAATTTGTTGTGTCGTTAATGGAGGGTTATTTACTTTGTTCATAAACTTTTCGCTCTCTTTTATCGGCTTTTCGCGCCGAGATAATGCGTATCATATCTTCGCCACCCGCTTCTATCACCGAATGAGCTACCAACAATAAGGCAACATTGCCAACTAGCCCTATGGTTTGCCAGCGCAACTCACCGTTTTCCACTCGATCATATCTACTCAGATGTAAGGGATCGTCAAAAACCCGTTGTGCAAGTTCAAAGCTGATTCGGTATTTTTCCTGGTTAAGCAGATTCTTATATTCATCCCATAATATTTTCATTAGAACTCCAGTTATAACTACATCCATGTAACTACATTAGTATACCCACAACACCCAACTTGGCAAGCAAGCTATATGCTCTTAAAACCGGCATTTTTAATAGAGAACAGAGTTTTCCACAAACAATGCTGCAATTTAGATTACCGATGACAATGTCTGTCATGATAGATGAAAATTCAGGGTGAATTTGCGAGCACTAAACGCGTGGTTCGCAGAGTCAAGGGCATAGGTTCTATTCTTCCTGCCCACATAGAAATCAGAGGGTAGTGCTAAACCTGTAATGCTACTGGAGGTCAGGCTTTGCCTGATAGTCAGGCAAAGCCTGACCTCCATTTACTGCTCTCATTTCAGGAGCATTACATCCTTAGCACTACCAATCAGAGACCATACCGATGAATACCGGTTACTTAGCGCCAAGCTTATGATTAATCTTTACAGTCAAGCTTTCCACGCCCTTTAAGGTCAGCTTTTTTTCACTGCCTTTGACTTCGGAAAGATAATCGCCAACCAGTTCGGCTTTTTTTACATCAACCAGATGCGCCATTAAATAGACGAACAGAAAACTCGGCTTATGTAAGCGTCCAACAATGACATAATCGGCTCCGACTTGTTTACCGAGCTGCGCCGCGGCATCGGCATGGTCGAAAAGATAACCGACGCCGGAGCTGGCTTGCTGTTGGCTATCCTGAGAAACGGCGACGATTTGATAGCCTTCTTTCCTGAGTTCTTCTTCCAGCAAGGGCTTTACTGAGGCGGTACGCGCTATTTCCTCCGGCGTTCGCGGGATCACAGTCATATCCCTCAGCTCAAAATCCAGTACGGCGATACTCGGTTGTGCAAATACGTTGGCATTAAAACACAGCAAGAACATTATGCTATGCGCTTTAATAGCGTATTTGCTGTTCATGAATTGAAAGCCCCCTGCTAACTTAATAAATCAACCGTAAACCGGGAACCGCGCGCAAAGCTTGCTGACTTTTTCCCGCACTGCGGCGATCACACTTTCATCGTCGATATTTTCCATCACATCGCACATCAAGTTTGCAACTTCGATCACTTCGGCTTCTTTGAAACCGCGAGTGGTCGGTGCAGGTGTGCCGACGCGGATACCGCTGGTAACGAACGGCGATTGCGGATCGTTAGGCACAGCGTTTTTGTTGACGGTGATATGAGCGCGTCCCAACGCGGCATCGGCGGCTTTGCCGGTAATGCCTTTGGCAATCAATGACACCAGCATCAGGTGGTCGTCGGTGCCGCCGGAGACGACATCAAAACCGCGCTCCATAAATACTGCCGCCATCGCCTGCGCGTTTTTAATGACCTGCTGCTGATAAACTTTAAATTCCGGTTCCATCGCCTCCTTGAACGCCACGGCTTTGGCGGCAATAACGTGCATGGACGGGCCGCCCTGAATGCCGGGGAAAATATTGGAGTCGATTTTTTTCTCGATGTCAGGGTTGCTTTTGCAGACAATCAGGCCACCGCGCGGGCCGCGCAGGGATTTGTGCGTGGTACTGGTTATAACATCGGCGAAAGGTACCGGGTTTGGATATAATCCCGCAGCAATCAGACCCGCAACATGCGCCATATCAACAACAAACCAAGCGCCGACTTTATCGGCAATATCGCGGAAACGTTGCCAATCCCAAACCCGTGAGTAAGCGGAGAATCCGGCAATAATCAGCTTGGGTTTATGTTCCAGCGCCAGCGCTTCAACTTGCTCGTAATCAATTTCGTGGGTTTCTGCGCTCAAGCCGTATTGGATGGCGTTGTATAGTTTGCCGGAAAAATTGGGTTTGGCACCGTGCGTCAAATGACCGCCATGTGCAAGACTGAGCCCTAAAATTGTATCGCCGGGCTGAATCAAGGCCATGAATACCGCCATGTTGGCTTGCGAACCGGAATGCGCCTGTACGTTGGCATAATCGGCACCAAACAAAGCTTTGGCGCGGTCAATGGCGAGTTGTTCGACTTTATCGACAAATTCGCAGCCGCCGTAATAGCGTTTACCGGGGTAGCCTTCGGCATATTTGTTGGTCAATTGTGAACCCAAGGCTTCCATGACGCGCGGGCTGGTGTAGTTTTCCGAGGCAATCAGTTCAATGTGGTCTTCCTGGCGATTACGTTCTTCTTCTATGGCCTGGAACAATTCATCATCAAAACCGGCAATGGTCATGGATTTGTTAAACATGGTTTTTTCCTTTGTTTTAAGATTGTAACGATTTATACCATTCCAGCCGCAGCATGGAAACGATGAGATTAAGATTCTGGATAAACAAGTAATACCTGCAAGTCCGCCACGTTAGTTCCGGTTGCGCCTGTCATCAGTAAATCCTGTGAGCTTTTTAAGGCTGTGTAGGAATCGTTGTTTTCAAGCGCCGCCAGCGGATTGACAGCTACTGTGATTCGTTTCAGCGTATCCTGGTCAACAATACCGCCCGCCGCATCGGTTGGGCCGTCCAGCCCATCGGTACCTCCGCTGAGAAAAGTCCAGTTTCCCGGCAAATTGTGCTTTTCGGCGGCAATAGCAAAAGCCAGCGCCATTTCCTGGTTACGTCCGCCACGTCCGTTACCCTTCAGTATTACCGTTGTTTCCCCACCTGCCAGCAGCGCAAGCGGTTTTTGAATGCCTTTGGCGATAAGATTTTTTGCGGTGATGACCAATTCTTCCGCAACATCCCTTGCAATACCGCATAGCTGTTTGCTGATTAACTGCGTTTCATAGCCTAGCTGTGCGGCTGCTGCCAGGGTTGCATTGACGCTGATGCTATTGCTGCCGATCAGTGTATTCGTGACATGTTCGAAAATGGGGTTATCGGGTTTGGGTGTTTCAGGAATAGCTCCTTGTTGTCCTAGTTCCAGATGCCGTTTTACAGCCGTCGGCACGGCATCCCAAACGCCCTTGCTTTTCAATACCTCAATCGCGTCAGCATAAGTGCTGGTATCGGCTACTGTTGCCCCACTGGCAATGGAACTTAAGTCATCGCCGATGACATCCGATAAAATCAGCGCGTGGCAATCGGCAGGTGCAGCGAGCCTCGCCAAACCGCCACCCTTTAACTGCGATAAGTGTTTGCGCACGCAGTTAATCTGATTAATTGTCGCACCGCAGGATAATAACAGGTTAGTAGTCGCAATCTTTTCTTGCAGCGCAATTGCATCAACAGGGTAAGGAATCAGGGCTGAACCGCCACCGCTTACCAGTACCAATACCAACTCATTTGCCTGCGCCAGACTGACTCTTTCAGCGATTTTTTTTGCCGCATTAAACCCGGCTTCATCCGGCAAAGGGTGGGCTGCACCGATGACTTCGATGTTAGCGATAGCCGTTACATTTTCATAATTGGTAACGGCTATAGCCGTACCTGCCAGTAAATCCGGCGGAATGATTTCCTGTGCCGCTTTTGCCATCGCACAGGCTGCTTTGCCGAAGGCGATCAGGTGGACTTTACTCCAGCGCTCCGTCACATTATCCGCGATGAGGTAGCGTTTAACCGCCTGATAAGGATCGGCAGCGGCGACACCTGCTTGAAAAATGCCCAGCGCATGTTGTCTCGACAGCAGGCTCTTGGCGTTAGTCATGGCGACTGGATCAAGCCATTTCTTTGGCTAAGGCAAAGATGTTTTCGGCATCGAGCACCAGCTTGTTGTCTTCAAATAATTTGGCAATACAGGCGCGTTGCAAAGCCAGCTTTAACGCACCAAAACCGATTGCGCCCCAGACAATCTTGCCATGACGATCAATGCCCTTGTCCATCATGTCTGTGCCACCAATGCCGACAGGCGGCGTAGCATTGGCATCCGCTATCATTTCGATATTTTTATTATCCCGCCATTGCTCAATGCTCAGCAGCTCAATGCCTGCCGCGCCAGTGGCAAACACAATATTGGCATGTTCAATCACTTTGGCGCGGGCTTCGTTATCAAAAGCTTCGACAGGCGTCAGTTCAACGCCAAAGCGGGCTTTCATATTGCTGCAGGCTTGTACTGCACGCTCCAATTTCCTGGCGGTCAGGGACACTTCAGCACCTTCCTGCGCCAGCATAACGGCAGCACGTTGCCCTACCGGTCCTGTACCCGCCAATACCACGGCTTTTTTACCGGCCAGCGTACCGCTGGATGCCAGTTTTGCCACCGCCGCTGCGGCAGTAGTATTGCTGCCGTTACTGTCCAGCATCACCGATACTTGAAAACCTGGGAAAAAATGCTTTTGGATGGCTGTAAATAAAGCCTGGCCTGCGACCATATCGCTGCCACCGACAAAAATAGCGGTGTTTTTCTTATCTTTGGGTGCGCGGGTAAAAATCGTGCCGTCGACTAGAGCCGCCACATTGTCCGGCGTCAAACCGCCATGACCAATCACATGGTCTGCTCCGCCATCATAAGCCACCACGGTGTCAAAAACAGAAGGGTAATGATCAGTATCAAACTGGAATAAAAGCTTCTTCATGCCTTACCTGATTGTGTAGATTAATGTGATGATTTTCACCATCATTATACCCGATTAAATAAACTGTGCCGTGATTAACCGTGCGGCGTAGCCTTATTATAAAAGCGTGTTTTACAGTAACAGGAGTGATACGATTGTACGTATTGTAGGCTTCCTGTTTTCCCGTTCCTGAAACTCGAACTACGGAACCGAAGCCGCAAACGTCTGGCTTCGTGTGTACCTACACGGTTAATACTACAACGCCTGACTGAACGGTTCGTCCGAAAATATGCCAAATTTGGAACATAATAAAAAGAAGGAAAAACAGATGAAAACACCCGTTCATATAGCAGTTACCGGCGCGGCAGGGCAAATCAGCTACTCTTTGCTGTTTCGATTGTCAGCGGGTTTATTACTGGGTGCTGACCAGCCCATCGTCTTGCATCTACTGGAAATCCCGCCGGCAATGAACACCTTGCAAGGCGTAGTAATGGAATTACACGATTGTGCCAGCCCTTTATTGCATCGGGTTGAAATCACCGACAATCCCAGAGTTGCATTCAAAAACGTTGATTATGCTTTCCTCGTCGGCGCACGTCCAAGAAGCCTAGGGATGGAACGCAAGGATTTGCTGCAAGTCAATGCCGAGATTTTTTCTGCCCAGGGTAAAGCCTTAAATGAAGTAGCCAACCGGGATGTCAAGGTTATGGTTACCGGTAATCCCGCCAACACCAACGCTCTGATTGCATTGAGAAATGCACCTGATTTAAAACCGGAAAACTTTTCTTCGATGAGTCGCCTGGATCATAACCGCGCCATCAGTCAGTTAGCTGAAAAATGCGGAGTTCAACCCACCGATGTAAAAAATATGACTATCTGGGGAAATCATTCAGCAACCCAGTATCCCGATCTGCATCATGCCAAGGTCAAGGGCCAGGATGCCTTGTCTTTGGTTGATCAAGACTGGTTTGTTAATGACTTTATTCCTACCGTTCAGCAACGCGGAACGTCTGTTATTAAAGCCCGGGGGCAGTCCAGCGCCGCGTCTGCCGCTAATGCAGCAATCGATCAAATGAGATCCTGGGCCTTAGGCACCGAGGCGGGCGATTGGGTTAGCATGGGCGTGCTTTCAGACGGCAGTTACGGCATTGAAGCAGGCTTGGTTTATTCTTATCCTGTCACAGTGATCGATGGCGAGGTAAATATTGTCAAGGGCCTGGATATTAATGAATTCAGCAAACGAAGAATGCGCATCACCGAGACTGAATTAAAAGAAGAACGAGATGCTATCAGGCATTTGTTTTTAGTGTAATTAGACTTTGACAACACCGCGCTTCTTTGAAAAAGAGGGACGCGGGCGTGGGGAAATTTTTTAAATAAAACCTCTCGCACTGAGTGCTTTTTCAAAAGAAAGACGTGATTACCAAACCATTGCGTTTACAGCTTTTTAGCCTTTCACAGGGTACGCGATGCGCACCCTGCCTTAAAAACTGAAAATTTGACCTGTTAAAAAATATCTACGTCTTAATACAGTCACACACTGGCAAAAAAACCCACCGCCTCAATCCCTGCAATAGCGCAACGCTCATCCTGATCAGAGACATCGCCGCTGATACCGACAGCACCGAGCAGTTTATTATCAGCATCGCGAATCAACACGCCACCGGGGACCGGCATTATTTTCCCGCCAGCAACATCTATCAAGGCATTCATAAAATCCGGGCGCTTTTCTGCTACCGCAGCCAGACCGCGCGACGACACTCCCATGTTGACTGCGCCCCAGGCCTTGGCAGTTGCGATTTCCTGACGGATCATGCTGGCACCGTCTTCGCGTTGCAGAGCCTTTAAATGTCCGGCCTCATCAAGGACGACCACTGTCAGCGGCGCAAGATTAAGTTCTCTCGCAACATGAATAGCGGTATTTATCATCAGGTTGGCTTGTTTTAATGTTAATGCTGTCATGGATAAGTCTCGGGCTTAGAGTAAAGGAGTAAGATAGGAGGCAATTTTGTCGGCGATGATTGGTTGCGCCTTGGCATTCGGGTGGAGTCCATCGGCTTGCATCAGGTCTTTAACCAGCGCAACTTCTTCGAGAATAAAAGGGATAAAGGGAATACCCAGTTCCTTGGCTAATTGCGGATAAACGTTATAAAACAGATCGATGTAGCGCTTGCCGTAATTGGGCGGAATTTTCATGCCCAGCAGTATGACTTTTGCCCCCGCTTTCTGGCTGCGATTGATTATTTCGGTCAGATTGCTTTTCATCAGTAGCGGCGAAAGACCTCGCAAACCGTCGTTAGCACCCAGCTCAAGCAGTACCAGATCCGGTTTGCGGCTACTTAAAATGGCGTCGATACGCGCCAATCCCCCGGCGCTGGTATCGCCACTGATGCTTTCATTACTGATGCTATAATCGCTATGGCTTTTAATCAGCTTATTTTGCAACAAAGCGACCCAACCCTGGTCTACCTCGATTCCATAACCGGCGCTGATACTATCTCCCACTACCACGATGGATTTAGCCATAGCGCTTACTGATATTAACGAAATTATCACGGCACACAGAAACCTGGACATTATGCACACTCAACAAGCTAGTTCAAACGACATTATAGTAACAGAAAGTCTCGGCAAATCAGTGCCGACTTCGGATGGAACGCTGCATATCTTGTCAGCTATAGATTTGATAATCAAATCAGGAGAAAGTATTGCCATTGTGGGTGAATCCGGCTCGGGAAAATCAACACTTATCAGCTTGCTGGCGGGCTTGGACACAGCCAGTTCCGGTTCGGTCAGGATTGATGGAAGGGAATTAACCAACATGGACGAAGACGGCAGGGCAGCGATAAGAAACCGGTTGATCGGCTTTGTGTTCCAGTCCTTCCAGTTATTGCAAGGCTTGACGGCGCTGGAAAATGTCATGTTACCCCTGGAGCTAAGCGGCAACCAGGACGCCAAAACTCTGGCCGCAACATTATTGGATCGGGTTGGTCTCGCGCATCGTTTATCCCATACGCCCAGGCAACTTTCCGGCGGCGAACAGCAGCGCGTAGCGCTGGCACGGGCATTTGTTACCAAGCCTGTCATTCTTTTTGCCGACGAACCGACCGGCAACCTGGACAGCAAAACCGGAGCTACCATTATCGATTTACTGTTTGAGCTTAACCAGGAAAACAACACCACCTTGATATTGGTAACGCATGACCACGCCCTCGCGGCACGATGCCAGCGCACAATCAGGCTTGAGGCAGGAAGCATTAAGGAGTGACTTTAAAGCAGGCTATGATTGTTCCTGAAGGGCCACAATTGTTTGGACATCACCTTGGTTGACAGCCTGTTTTGCGTTTTTCTGAAGCCCGGCAATCCCATCTGAAAGATCAAAACAAGGGTACCGATTCGGGTAGTATCTGAGAAACATTCAAACAGATTTTCATCATAATTGTTTACAAATACGCAAGTTCGGGCAAGCCAAGAACAAGCGTTGGTGTGTCAATCTATCCATATCTCAAGTCCACTTATTGGCTGATTGCAAGCAAGCCCAGGCAAAGGCCAATGCTTTTCACCATATCTTGGGAAATAACGGCTATCTTATGGTACCTGCACAGCCTTTCTTTTGGAAACAGGCGCTTCCGCTATAAGCCAACCGTTTAATTTTACTAACTCATCCGCAATCAAGCGCCCGGACTGACGATACAGCGTACTGCGCGCTTTGAAATAGCGGTAACGGGCTTGCCGTTGCACTTTGCGCGCTTCTGAAAGCTGTTTCTCGGCAGCGAGCAAGTCTACGATAGTCACTACACCCAGCTCATAGCCTTTTTTCATCGCATCCCTGGATTTCTCGCTGGCGGCCAGTTGCCGGTCTGTAGCCTGATTGCGGGCGGGTGATGTCGCCATATCCAGGTAAGCGGCGCGGGTTATTTTTTCCAGTTCCCGCAGTTTTTGTTCGAGTTTGGCTTCGCTCAAGCGTTTGCGCGCTTCCGCCTCCCTGACCTGGGCGCTGACAATCCCGCCGCTGTATATCGGCACTGTCGCTTCGACAGCGGCGGTACCGACATCAAAAGGTGTCGTTTGCTGGTTGCTGAAAACGGTATTACTGTAAGTGCCGCCCAATTGCAGTTCGACCCGTGGCAGATGTCCGGCCTGATAGCCGGAGATACTTTGGCGGGCAGCTTCGACGGCGTGTCTGAGGGCGCGCAATTCGGGGTTAAGGCTACCTGCTTGCTGCACCCAGGTTTCGATACCCCCATCTGGCGGCAGGTGCACTAAATCCAGTCTTGCCGGCTGGATTTTTGTCACTGCATCGCCGGTCAGTTCGCGCAACTTTTCCAGCGCAATACGCGCGTCATTGTCACTGTCGATCAGGTTGGTACGTAATGTTTCAGTTCTTGCCTGAAGTTCATACATATCGGTGACCATAGCCATCTGCCGCGCCTGCATAGCGGTAACACGGGTCAGCTGTTTTTCCGTGGAACTGAGTTCAGCGGCAATAATCTCGCTTTTGTCGGCAGCTTCCAATGCATCGGTATAACGGTCGATAAGGTCGAAAATCAGTTGCTGATGGGCGGCAAGCAAATCTTCTTCGCCTTGCGAAGTCAACGATTGCTGGCTTTTCATCAGCAAGTAGGCTTGCAGGTCAAATAGCGGCTGGCGCAAATTGAGACTCGCACGTTCCCCTGGATAATCGCTGGTGTTGGCGGGCACCCGCCCGGATTGCTGCCTGTGCAGGGAGTTTAAGGAGTAGTTGCCCGAGGCCTCGACTCTGGGCAGTAGCTTACCGAAGCTCTGGTCTTCCCGGGCTTTGGCAATTTCCAGCGCATATTCGCTGCTGTTCAATTCCGGCGAAGCCAGTACCGCCCGCTGATAAATACTTAGCAAGTCATCGGCGCTGACCGGCAGGCTGACGACTATCAATAGCAACAGTTGAGGCAATCGACGCATGGTTTTAGTCCTCAATCAGGGAGCGGGCGAATATATTAGTGAGCGGCTGGGTCAGGTATTGAAAGAAAGTACGGTCACCGGTGTTAATCAGTACTTCAGCAGGCATGCCCGGCAACAGGATCAAGCCGCGTTTGCGCAGGTCTTCCAGGCCGGTTTTATCAACCTCGACTCTCGCCAGATAATAGCTGACTTCATTCTTTTCATCGGTAAGGCGGTCAGCAGACAAGGTCAGCAGGCGGCCTGATACTTTCGGCGTTTTAGCACTTTTGAAAGCACTGAAACGAATTTCGGTACTTTGTCCGATGTGTACCCTGTCAATATCCACAGGCGAGACTTGTGCCTCAATGACCAGCTTTTCCTCTTGCGGCACGATGTCCAGCAAATGCCCGCCCGGCGCGATGACTGCGCCCAGGGTATGTACCGCAAGGCCTAAAACCATACCGGCTTCCGGTGCCTTGATAGTCGTGCGTGTAACGGTATCAGACAGCCACTGCGTTTTCTCGCGCAACTCGGACAGCTCAGCCTGGACTTTGCTCAATTCATCAACAACATCGCGCTGAAATTCTTTTTCGATTTGCAGGATTTTCAGGGAAATTTCGCTGATCTGGGTTTCCGACGTGGCAATATTGGCGCTTAAATCACCTTCATCGCCTTGCGCCTCCGACAGCCGCCGCTCCAGCTCGGTAACTTTCTGCTTTTCAACATAGCCTTCCTTAAGCATAGCGCGAAAATCCACCAGATCCTTGCTTAACGAATTGGCAAGACTGTTACGGCTGGCCCGTTGGGATTGTATGCCCTGGATTTTGGCGGCCAATTGCAAGCGCTGTTCCTTAAAAATCTTTATTTCGCCATCACGCGAATGCTTGCGTACCGCAAAAGACTGGTCTTGCACACGCATGGCTTCCTGGGCGCGAGGATCATCAGCGGCGCTGGTCAACGCTTCAGGGTAAACCACTGATGGTTTGCCGTCCCGCTCCGCCGTCAATCTGGCTTCGCGTGCCAAAGCCGAAAATAGCTGGCCGCGCAAGGTTTGTAATTGTGCTCGCGAAGACGTATCTTCAAGCTCGACCAACACCTGACCTTTAACAACATTATCGCCATCACGAACATGAATGGCTTTAACAATGCCACCCTCAAGATGCTGGACAGTCTTGCGATAACCTTCGACAGCCACGCTGCCGGGCGCTAATGCGGCACTGCCCAACGGCGCCAACACAGACCAGCCGCCAAAAAAACCAAATACCACCAGTATCATCGTATAACCAAAACGCCGGATAGGGCCGTCATCGGCAAAGCGGTTGATATCCATATCCGCATCATCGCGTTTAGAAAACAGGCTCATGCTTGCGCTCCTTGTGTGATGCCGGCTGGTTGTGCCGGGCGCTGGCTCAGTTTTGCCAGAACTTCATCACGCGGACCGTCCAGGACCAGCAATCCCTCATTCAATACCATAATGCGGTCCACAAGATTTAGAATACCTGGCCGATGAGTAATCACTATCACGGTGCAACCCCGCTGTTTAAGACCTGCCAGGGAACGTGCCAGTGCTTGTTCACCCTGGTCGTCCAGATTTGAATTGGGCTCGTCCAGTATTACCAATACAGGATCGCCGTAAAGCGCGCGTGCCAAACCGACGCGCTGCCGCTGTCCAGCGGACAGGGCGCCGCCAGTGCCGCCAATTTCAGTATCGTAGCCTTTCGGAAGATACAGAATCATGTCATGTACTCCCGCCGCCTTGGCAGCAGCAACGACCTTGTCCGCATCACGTTCGCCAAAGCGGGCGATATTGTCGGCAATTGTGCCGTCAAACAGTTCTATATCCTGCGGCAGGTAGCCAATATGCGCGCCTATCGTGCCGCGATCACATTGCGTCACATCAGCGCCATCAAGGCGGATAGCGCCATTGGCAACCGGCCAGATACCCAGCAAGGCGCGCGCCAGGGTTGATTTGCCTGAAGCGCTCGCACCAATCAGGGCCACAAAAGTACCTGCGTCGATTGAAAAATTAATGCCTTTCAATACTGCCGTTTTCGATCCGGGCGGAGCAACAACGGCCTGCTCGGCACGCAATGCGCCTTTGGGTGCAGGCAGCGGCATACGTTCTGTTTCGGTCGGAAATTGCGCCAGCAAGGTATTGAGGCGCTCGTAAGCGGTACGCGCTGTTAAAAACTGCTTCCAGCTACCGATCATCAAATCAATCGGTGCCAAAGCCCGGCCCAGCAAAATAGAACCGCCGATCATCAAACCGGGAGTGATCTGCTTTTCAATCGCCAACCAGGCACCGAGACCTAAAACCAGTGATTGCATGGTTAGCCGATACGTTTTGGACAGTGCAGTAATCAGGCCTGCTTTTTCACTGGCTATGGCCTGCAGCATGATTAAATTTTGCTGCTTGTCTTTCCAGCGCGACATCAGATCCGGCAACATGCCCAAGGCATGGACTACCTCGGCGTTACGCAGATTACGCGCAGTAATATTGGCGCTTTCTACCGAAATGCGGTTAGCCTTTTCCAGGTCATCATGGGTTGCGCGTTCGTTCCAGATAGCCAGCAAAATTAACAGCACGGCGGACAAAAGGGCAACCACGCCGAAAGAATAATGGAACAGGAATAATAAGCCGATATAAACCGGCATCCACGGTGCATCGAAGAACGCAAACAGGCCGTTGCCGGTCAGGAATTGTCTTAACACCAGCAAATCGCCCAAAGGTTGCGCGCTGGTCTTGCCGCCGCTAACCAGGGCCTGACGGAATAATACCTTGTAAAGCCGCTCGTTGAGCAACACATCAAAGCGGGTACTGACACGAATCAGTATCTGCGAACGTATCCATTCCAAAAGCCCTAACAGGATGAATAATCCGACTGCCAGCAAAGTCAGCATAAGCAGGGTCGAAGTACTGTTACTGCCCAGCACCCGGTCATAGACCTGCATCATGTAGATGGCAGGTAACAACATAAGCAGGTTGATGAACAAACTGAAAACCGCAGCCGATTGAAATGACTGGCGGCAATGATGGATGGCCTGTGCGAGTTCTGATGCGGGTAAACGCATGATAGTGACTTCCTGTTAATTAAGAACAGCCCCCCAAGGAAAGGACGGAGTTTTGAGCGGCTAATTTTACAGCATAGCGAAGGTTAAGCAATTCATACTGTTTGCGCATGCAAATCCACAGCATTTGAGCAGGCAAGACTGCACAATCCAGGCTTATCCAATATGTCCAATAAGTTACTGGGAATTGATAATGTAAAAAATAGTTTTTTTGTAAATCAAATTTTATCGGGTACTATTCGGCAAAAAACCACATCAACAATTGCTTAAGGAAAAAAAGTATGACCGTTTATTCAGGAAATAATAACAATGAAAACCTTACCGGCTCTACGGGCGACGATCAAATTTATGGGGCTGGCGGAAATGATACCTTGACGGGTGGCAAAGGTACTGACTATCTACAGGGTGATGCTGGGGCCGATACCTATGTGATAGCTAAAACCGATGGTAATGACACAATTAATAACTATGACACCGACGGCAGTATCGATATTGTTAAATTTACCAATGTAGCCTCTACAGACATTACCGCCGTGTTTAATTCAGGCGGAAGCCTGGTATTGCAATACGGTGCTGCCGGTAACCAGTTAACGATAACCAATTATTTCAGCACCGACATCAACTACCGGCTCAATAAGTTCCAGTTTACTGATATCACCTGGACCGTCAACAATATTGCCTCCCGGCACAACGGTACAATCAACGGCGACAGCTTGTACGGCTTTAATGGCATTGCCAATACCATCAGCGGCCTGGGCGGCAATGATGCCATTTATGGTGGCGATCTTAAAGACAAGCTCAGTGGTGGCGACGGCAGTGATGTGATTTACGGTTATGCCGGTGATGACACTATTACCAGCGAAACCGGC